>Ga0302314_10000306_pt1 | contig 89104 bp, 86 predicted proteins | sample III_Palsa_N2_3_FD_200533 | JGI IMG/M metagenome (GOLD analysis project Ga0302314, IMG submission 200533) | Peat permafrost microbial communities from Stordalen Mire near Abisko, Sweden - III_Palsa_N2_3 | ecosystem: Environmental > Terrestrial > Soil > Palsa > Peat permafrost | place: Sweden...
CCTCCATGCCATCGGCGGCTTCGATCACGGTCATGGTGGTCGCTCTGGTGAGCAGTTCGGCCAACATGCTCTTGTGGTCCGGCGAGAGGTGCTGGACCAACACAAAGGCCATGCCGCTATCCGCTGGCGTATTGGCAAAAAAGCTCTTGAAGGCGTCCAAACCTCCGGCCGACGCGCCGATGCCTACGATCAGCAGCACATCAGGACCGCTGTGGTCAGATTGCGCGCGCAACTGCCCACTGCTCTTCTCTGGCTGCGGATTTGCCGTACCGGTGGACTTCTTGGCCATAGTGCGGCGGCCTCAAGGCGGAGTATTTGCTTCGTGCACCATCAAACCGCGGAATACGAGTCGTTGGCGCTAGCCCGCATGAGCGGACGACTTGAGCGCTAAGGCATTCACAGCCGTAGAGCGGGCAGTTTGGGGGCGCGCCACTTAGACCTTGCCCAATCGTTTGATCGCGCCAGCCAGCGGCCGCTCGCCGTCGCAATAGTCTTCCCAGGCAGACAGCCCGCGGATCAGGGCCGGCACGGTGCGGACGGTATACTGTGCCGGGTCGAGCCCCTTCTTCACCTGGCTCCAGGTCACCGGCATCGACACCGGGGCGCCCGGCCGCCCGCGTGGCGACAGCGGCGCCACAGCCGTCGCCATCCGGTCGTTGCGCAGATAGTCGAGGAAGATGCGTCCTGTGCGCTCCTTCTTGGCCATGTTGATCAGGAATCGCTTGGGCGCGTCGACGGCCATGACCTTGCAGACATCGCGCGCGAAACCCTTGGCGGCTGGCCAGTCAATAGCCGCGGCCTTTAGAGGCGTGACGACATGCAGTCCCTTGCCGCCGGTCGTCTTGCAGAAGCTGACCAAGCCAAGGTCTTCCAGCCGATCCCGGATCTCGCGCGCGGCTTCGATCACATCGGCGAACGCCACGTCAGGCGCCGGATCAAGGTCGAACACCAGTCGGCCGGGCTGCTCGGGTTTGAACGGCTCGTTGTTCCAGGGATGCAGCTCGAGCGCGCCGACCTGCGCCGCGGCGACGAGCGCCTCGACACGATCGAATTGCAGATAGGGCTTGCGGTCGCCCCAGACCGCGACCTCGGTGATAAGTGAAGACTGACCCTTGCCGGAATGCCGCTGGAAGAACTTCTGTTCGCCGCCGATGCCGTCCGGCATCCGGATGATTGAGCATGGCCGACCCCTGATATGGCGGATCAGCCAGTCGCCCACCGCCTCGTAGTAGTGCGCCAGATCGAGCTTGGTGACCGGCCGGCCGTCGCGCGCGTCGAGCCACAGAGCCTTGTCGGCGTGCGAGATGGTGACCCCCATCACGGGAACTGACCCGCGCGGCGCAACCGTCTTGGCGTGGATTGTGGCCGGCGCGGGCTCGCTCAGCGCGGTGTCCGCCACCGGTGCCGGGACCTCGGCCTTGACCTCCTTGGCGGGCTTATCCTCTCGCAGGCCCTTGAACGATGCCTGGCGGATCGAACCGTCGCCGGTGAACCCGGCGTACTGGATCTCGGCGACCAGTTCTGGTCTCACCCAGTGGACGCCGGGCGCCTTCTTTGGCGCGCTCTTGCCGGTGAACGGGCTCTTGTCTGTTTCCAGAGCTTTCAGCCTTGGCATGATCCGCTCCACGGTGTCGCGGCCGAACCCGGCGCCAATCCGGCCGACATGGACCAGCTCACCGTCTCGGTTGACGCCGGCGATGAGCGACCGGAAGGCGTCGCCCGTCGTGGCCCAGCCGCCGATCACCACCTCGTGGCCCTGACGGCATTTCGACTTCGCCCAGCTTTCGCTGGGGCCCGACTGATAGGGCGCATCGAGACGCTTGGAGACGATGCCCTCCAGGTTCATCCGGCAGGCGGATTGAAGGACCGCATCGCCAGCGGTGACGAAGTGGTCGACGTAACGAATATTCGCCGGCGCGTCGGCGACGATAGCCTCCAAGCGGGCCTTGCGTTCGGAGAGCGGCAGCGGCCGAAGGTCTTCGCCGGCGGAGAACAATAGGTCGAAGACGAAAAAGATCAGGTCGTCAGTCTTGCCGTCCGAGATCGCCAACTGCAGGGCCGCGAAGTCAGGCGCCCCGGTATGGTCGAGCGCCACCACTTCGCCATCGATAATTCCATCCCCCAGCGCCGCGCCCGCCTTCACGATCGCGGTGAACTTGGCTGACCAGTCGAGCCCTTTCCGGGTCAACAGAGTCGCGGCGCCGCCCACGGTGCGCAGCTGCATGCGGTAGCCGTCGAACTTGATCTCGTGCGCCCAGCCATCGCCTTTGGGCGGTTTCTCCGAGGATTTGCAAAGCTGCGGTTCGACGAAAGCCGGAATGGTCGACACGGACTTCCCCTTCGCGGATACGGCCCTCTTCGCTCCACGGCCGATCGGCGGCGAGGCGGCGGCCGTTGAATTGTCGCTGCGTTTGCTTTGCCAGACCGCGTCCGCGGCGGTGCTCAAGGCGGTCATGAATGGCTTGGCGCTCTTGCCTTTTCCGGCCGCGATGTCGGCCATGCTCCGGCCCGAGGCGATCGAGCGATCCTCGGCCGCCAAGGCGCCACCATCCTCCTCGACCGCGCCCTCATCGCGATGCTTGATAAGCAGCCAGTTGTTGCGCTTGCCATCGCCTTTGAGGCGGACGATCACCCACGAGCCATGCAGCCGGCGGCCTTCCATGACGAATTTCAGTTCGCCCTTGGCCAGGGCCTTGTCGACGTCTTCGAAGCCCTTCTCCGGCGCCCAATAGCCACGGTCCCACAGTTGCACCGCGCCGGCGCCGTACTGGCCTTTCGGGATCGTGCCCTCGAAATCCCCATAGTCCAGGGGGTGATCTTCGACCTCGACCGCCAGGCGGCGATCGCGTGGGTTGAGAGAAGGCCCCTTGGTCACCGCCCAGGACTTGAAGACGCCATCGTGCTCGAGCCGCAGGTCGAAATGCAGGCGCGAGGCCGCGTGTTTCTGAATCACAAAGCGAAGCTGTGGCGCGGCGACGACCTTGGCGTCCCTGCCGGACGGTTCGGTCGTTTGTTTGAAGTCCCGCATTTGCCGGTAGCGGACGAGTTTCGCCGTAGCCATTAGATTCATTCCAGCTGACCTGAATGCTTCAACGACTCTATTGGACAGTCGATCCAGTCGGCCGAGGTTCGGCGCTTGAGCTAGGAATCCTTTTCGGAAGCCACGCGTTTAGTCTCGCAGGAGGCCCCGTCATGCCCTCAGCCGCCAACGATCGGGAATTTAGCGTCCACGCTCGCAATCTCGATAGCCACCACGCCCGCTTGGTCTTGGAGCAAAGCTTCGAGGCCGCCGCCGTGGCCTATGTGGAAGATCTACACACGCTCGGCGATGATCCAGAAATCAACGTCATCGTTCGCGACGTCGCCACTAACCACGAGCACTGCTTCCTCGTCGATATTCGTACGGGCGAGACCGCTCCCTGCGGCTGACGCGAACAAATCGGCCGCGAGGCCGTTGACTCATGGCTTCGCGGCCCATGACGGCGCCGCGCCGGAGATCGCGCCATGGCGTACCGCCCCAGTTGGCAGGGCCACCTGAAGCTCTCCCTCGTCACCTGCCCGGTCTCTCTCTACACCGCGACAAATTCCGGCGGAGATGTCCACTTCAACCTGATCAATCCGAAAACGAACAACCGGATCAGGATGATCACGACAGATCCCGACACGGGGCCGATCGATCGCTCGGAACTGGCGAAGGGCTACGAGGTCTCCAAGGGAGAATACATCCTGCTGACCGACGAAGAGATCAAATCGGTCAAGCTGGAGAGCACCAAGATCATCGACATTGAGCGTTTTGTTACGGGCGACGAGATCGATCGGATCTATTTCGACAACCCCTACTATCTCGCCCCAGACGGCAAGCTGGCTCAGGAGGCCTTTGGCGTGATCCGGACCGCCCTGGAGAAGTCCGGGCAGATCGCGCTCGGGCGCATCGTCATGGCGACCCGTGAGCGAATCCTGGCCCTGGAGCCGCGCGGCAAGGGCATGCTCGCCTACACGATCCGGTCGGATGCCGAGGTGCGCAAGCCCGACGAGATCTTCAACGGCATCAGCGACGCCAAACCGGACTCGGCGATGATCTCGATCGCCGAGAAGATCATCGAACAGCAGAAAGGGCCGTTCGATCCGAGCCAGTTCGTCGACCGCTATGAAGAGGCTCTGAAGAAGCTAATCGCCGAAAAGCTGAAGGGACACAAACCCGTCGCCGCGGCCGAACCGGAAGACACCAATGTGGTCGATCTGATGTCGGCGCTGCGCGCCAGCCTTGCTGGCAAGGACAAGACCGCCGCCAAATCAAAGTCCACGAAGGCGCCGCTCGCCAAGTCCAAGGCCCGCAAGGCGGGCTGACGCCCGCTGGACTTCCGTTGAGCCTGACGGGCCAGAGCGGCCGACTTCAGCTTGGGGAACACCCGCGGTCTCGGCGACGCCGCGCAAAACTCACGCCGGCACTCTAGTCAGTCACCTCGATCAGCAGCCAACTTCTTCCACGAGATTGACAATTTGCAATTATCCTGGTATTTATTCTGGTTTCCCGTTGCAAGCCCTTCCGGATGGACGGTGCACCCGCCGCTCGGCGGCATTCTCAACGCCCGCGAGCCACCGTCCCTACGGCGTCTACGTTGAGCCTCACGCCCTTCGAAATCGCAAAGCCGGCCGGCCGCTAGGCGGCGCGCCACTCATAGAGAACATCCGGTTCGCGCTCGTCGTTGCGGGCGCCGTCCGTCTCCTCGATCGCCTTGAAGCTGCGGCGTTCGTAGAAGGCGCGCGCGGGAGCATTGCGCTGGAAGGTCCACAGGCGGACGGCGGATTGGCCGCGCCGGGCGATGTCCAGCAGGGCGCCCCCGACACCCTGGGCCTGCTCGCCGGGGGCCACATAGAGGTGATCGATCCAGCCCTCGCGGAAGGCGACGAAACCAGTCAGGCGCTCCGCCGCCCAGGCGCCCCAGACCTCGCAGGCGTCGAACACTGCGCCCTGAAAATAGGCTCGGTCCTCGTCAGGCGTATGCAAGCCGGACAGCCAGGGCAGGCGCTCGTCGAAGGCCGCGCGATGGACGAGCGCCGCCTGCGCCATGTCTTCGCGCGCAAGGCGCTTGAGCGTCGGAGACAGGACCGCCTCAGTCCATGAGCTTCAGGGTCAGATAGCTCATGGTCAGGGCCGTGGTGTGCGCCGCCTGCTTGAGATCCGCGCCGGCGGCGTGGCCACCTTCGGTGTTTTCCCAATAATAGAACGGCAGGCCCATCTCCTCCATGCGGGCGGCGAACTTCCGGGCATGCTGCGGTCCGACGCGGTCGTCCTTGGTGGTGGTGAAGATGAAGGGTTCGGGATAGGCGACGCCGGCTTTGAGGTTCTGATAGGGCGACGTCTTCAGCCAGAAGGCCATGACCGCCGGGTCGGCGTTCACGTCGCCATATTCGCCCTCCCACGACGCGCCCGCGGCGATCTTGGAAATGCGGATCATGTCCAGCAGCGGCACCTGGATCACCACCGCGCGGTAAAGCTCGGGGTGCTGGGTGAATTCCACGCCCATGAGCAGGCCGCCGTTGGAGCCGCCCTCGATGCCGAGACGGCGGGGACTGGTGATCTTGCGCTGGATCAGGTCTTCGGCCACGGCGGCGAAGTCGTCATAGATGATCTGACGCTTCACCCCGAGGCCGGCCTCGTGCCAGGCGGGGCCGAACTCGCCGCCGCCGCGGATGTTGGCCAGCACGAAGGCGCCGCCGCGCTCAAGCCACAGCTTGCCGGTGGCGGCGGAATAGTAGGGCGTGTTGCTGACCTGGAAGCCACCGTAAGCGGTCATCAAAGTCGGGGTCGAGCCATCATATTTGATGTCGCGGCGATGGACGACGAAATAGGGAATCTTGGTTCCATCGGTCGAGGTCGCCTCGAACTGCTCGACCACGTCCTTGGAGCCGTCGAACTTGGCCGGCAGCGACTTGGCGAGCTTGAGATCGCCCGTATCCGCGTCGGCCAGCCACAAGCCGTTGGGATCCAGAAACCCGCTGGCGCTGATAAACGCCAGGTCCGAACCGCGGTCGACGTCGGCGACATCGAGGGAAAGGTTGTCGGTCAGGGGCAGGCGGGCGTGGGTCCAGCCGCCGTCCTTCACGGGCGTATAGACGAACGCGCGCCCGCGCACGTTGTCGAGGGTGGTGATGAACAACCTGTCGCGGGTCGCGGCGACATCGCCCAGAGACTCGCGCGGTCCCGGCGCCCAGATGAGTTTCGGGTGCGGGCTGGCGGGGTCGGCCTTCACCGCCGCGAGATCAAGTTCGACCAGCGACCCCGCCGCAAAGCCCGTTTCGTCCACGTTCCAGTCTTCGTTGAGCCTGACGATCACCCGGCCGTCCACCAGATCCTCGACGTCCGCCTTGGCCGGAATGGCCAGGCGTTCGGCGCCCTTGGCGGTCAGCACCCAGGTCTCGTGGTGAAAGGTGTCGAGCGGACGCTCGATGTACTCGAGCGTGCGGCCCTGGCCATCCATCAGCACGCTGGGGCTGACCCCATAGCCGCCGTCAGCCTTATCCCCGCGATAGACCTCGACGGCGGCGCTCAGCGGCGCGCCGCGCGTCACCCGCTTGACGATATAGGGATAACCCGAGGGCGTCAGATCGCCCGGCGTCCATTCGCTGGCCACGAGAAGGTGGTTGGCGTCTTCCCAGGCCACGCGATGCTTGGCGCGCGGCAGGTGGAAGCCTCCGGCGACGAAGGCGCTGGCGTCCAGATCGAATTCGCGCACCTCAATGGCGTCCTCGCCGCCGTCAGAGAGCGAGACGAGGCACAGGCGCTCGGCTGGGCGCAGGCAGTCCATGCCCTTGAAGACCCAGCTCTTCCCCTCGGCCTTGCCCAGGGCGTCGATGTCGAGGACCGTGGTCCAGTGCGGATCGGCGCTCCGATAGTCGGCCAGGGTGGTCTTGCGCCAGAAGCCGCGCAGGTGGTCGCCATCCTGCCAGTAGTTGTAGATCTCGCCGTGAACAAAGTGCGGCCCCGGAATGCGGTCTTTGGCGGCAGCCAGCGTCAAGGCCTCGTCGTACAGCCCCTGATAACGCGGATCGGCCTCGAGCTTCTTGGCGCTGAGGTTATGCGCGTCCACCCAGGCCATGGCCCGGGGTGAGGAGGCTTCCTCCAGCCAGATGTAAGGATCGGCGGGCGGCGACTGAGCGGCGGCGAGGGCGGGTGTGATGAGGGCGGCCATGAGGGCGAAGCAAGCGATGCGCATGGCCGGCTGTTTGATCCGGCTTGGCCGGCCAATGCAACCGTCTTGATGGAAGCGATCCCCCAATTGCGTCATCTCTGGCCGGCAGCGCGTAAGAGGATGGCGGCGAGAGGCTAGCCCGTCCCGGAGAAGTGGATGGTTTTCCAGCGCCTTGACCTCCCGTGATGAGCAGCCGCAATCTGGGCGGCGTCGGCGTCATTGATGCGCCGAGGGAGCGGGCGCGATGCGAACTGCGGTCTCCTCTATGCTCGGCCTTCTGGTGCTAGCCTGCGCCGCCAGCGGGGCTGGCGCTCAATCCGGTGCGGCGCCCAGGCACGGCGGTGAGCAAAGCAATCTTGATCGGTTGTCCTGTAGCTCCCCCACCCCTGACGTGGCCATCGCCAGTTGCACCAAGCTCATCAAGAGCGGGAACCTGCCGCCCGAAGTCCGCGACCTAGCCCTGCGCAACCGTGGATTCGCCTATCAGTCGAGGGGCGACCTCGATCTCGCCGTGGCCGACTACACAGCGGCTATGAAGCTCGATCCGCGGAATGCCGGGCTCAACGCTAGGACCCATGTCGACCGTGGGCTGGTCTATGCTCAGAAGGGCGACCAGGCTGCCGCTCTGGCCGACTACAACGAGGCTCTGGCGCTCGATCCCAATCTCGCCTCGGCCTATGTCGATCGGGCTGCGATCCTCGGCGGCGACAACATTCGCGCGCTGGCCGACCTCAACGAGGCTGTGCGCCTGAAGCCTGGGGACACCGCCGCCTATGTCGGCCGCGGCGCGGTCTATGCCAACAATGGCGACCAGGACCATGCGATCGCCGACTTCTCAGCCGCGATCGAACTCAATCCGGCCGACGCCGTGGCGTGGCGCGACCGTGGCTTCGCTTACCGGGCCAAAGGTGACGGCGTCAGGGCGGTGGCTGACGCCGCCGAGGCGCTCAGGCTGGATCCAGGCATGACCTCCACCGACAAGGATCTTGCGCTGAGCTTGCAGGCGGGGGGTGATCCGAAGGAAGCGATCGCCGCGTTCGACAAGGCGATCGAGGTCAATCCCCTTGATGTGCCGGCCATCAAGGGCCGCGGAGACAGCTATCTGGCCGAAGGCGACCCGAACCGCGCGATCGCCGATTTCAATCGCGCGCTCGGCCTCAACGCGAAGCTGGTCTCCGCCTACAACGACCGGGGCGTTGCCTATCTGGACATGGCCAAGTGGGACCTCGCGATCGCGGATTTCACCACCGTCCTTGGCCTGAATCCCAGCTTCGCGGCAGCCTATGTGAACCGGGGCGAGGCCCTCCAGGCCAAGGGTGACGCAAACGCCGCCATCGCCGATTTCGACGCGGCGATCCGGCTCGAGCCGGTGATGATCGAGGCCTATCGCCAGCGGGCGTTTCTGCGCCAGGACATCGGGGAAACTCAGGACGCCATCGCCGACTACAGCCAAGTGATCGCTCTCGACCCCAAGGACGCCGAGGCGTTCCGCGGCCGCGGCTTCGCCGAACTCGCCGCGCGTAATAACGACGCCGCCATCACGGACCTCAGCGCGGCCATATCTCTCAACCCGAAAGACGCCCTGGCCTATCGATTCCGGAGTATGGCCTACGTCCGCAAGAACCAACTCCAGCGGGCAAGTCTCGACGATGAGGCCGCGCTCCGCCTCGATCCGAGGGTCGGCCGATAGCCGTCGCGTGTCTAAGCCAAGATTGACACCGACGACCGCTTCGCCTATCCCCGCGCGCTCATTCGCGCTGGCCTCTCGCGGCGCACAATAGTCTGGAGCCTCACTGTGAAGCGGACCTTTCAACCGTCCCGCCTCGTGCGCAAGCGCCGTCATGGCTTCCGCTCGCGCATGGCGACCAAGAACGGCCAGAAGCTCATCGCTCGCCGCCGCGCCCGTGGGCGCAAGCGCCTGACCGCCTAGCGGATCCGACGGCTCTCGACCAGACCATCGAAAGGCTGAAGAAGCGGCGCGACTTCCTGGCCGCGGCCAAGGGCAAGACGTGCGCGCTGGGCGCGGTCTCCACCCAGGTCCGCGACCGGTCCGATGGTGCGCCGCTGATCCGGCTGGGTTTCACGGCGACGCGCCGGGTCGGCGGGGCTGTGGTGCGCAACCGGGCCAAGCGGCGCCTGCGCGAAGCCGCCAGACTTCTGGCGCCCCTTCATGCGAGGGCTGGTTGCGACTATGTGTTCATCGCGCGCCAAGGGACGGTCTCCCGACCCTGGGCGCGTCTGCTTGATGATATGAAAGCCACGTTGATAAGGCTCGCCGCCGACCTGTGAGCCTGGGCGCGCCGCCGCCCGCAAGCCTTGTCTCGCCTCCACGCACTCTGGGTCCGCATGTTCACCGAAAACCGCAACTTCATCATCTTCGTCATCGTGGCGGGCGTTATTCTCCTGGGCTACCAGATGTTCATCGTCGGGCCGCAAACGAAGCGGCTTGCGGCCGAGCATGCGGCGGCCCAGGCGGTGGCGCCGGCGGCGTCCGTCCAACCGGCGGCGGTCCAGATGAGCTTGCCGCACGCTCTGGGCCAAAGCCCGCGCGTCGCCGTCGACACGCCCGCGCTCACCGGTTCGATCGCGCTCACTGGGGCCAGGCTCGATGACCTGCGGCTCAAGGGCTATCACGACGAGGTCGCCAAGACCTCGCCGCTGGTCCGCCTGTTGGCGCCCCAGGGCGCGCCCAACGCCTATTTCGCGTCGCAAGGCTGGGTCGCGGCCAATCTGCTGGGCCTGCCGGACGATAACACGGTGTGGACGCTGACGACGCCCGGCGCGCTCACGCCCACCCACCCGATCACGCTCACCTACAGGAGCCCGGGCGGCCTCACCTTCGCCCGCACCATCGCGGTGGACGACAAGGCCATGTTCACGGTCGCCGACGCGGTGGTGAATCGCGGCGCCGGGCCCGTGACGCTGGCCCCCTACGCCTCGGTCAAGCGGTTCGGCCTGCCCACGTCGCTTGTTAAGAGCAACATCGTGCACGAAGGCGCCATCGGCGTGGTGAACCAGACCACCCTGGTCAGCCCCAGCTATAGCAGCTGGAAGAAAAAGCCCCAGCCGGATCTTCCCTCCACGGGCGGCTGGATGGGGATCACCGACAAATATTGGATGACCGCGTTCATCCCCCCACAGGCCGAGCACATCGACGCGAGTCTCCGATACAAGGCGGCCGACGATCCCTCTGGCGACATCTATGAAGCCGCTTATCTGGGCGCCCCGCGCGCCGTCGCGCCCGGCGGCCACGCCAGCGAAATCACCCACGTCTTCGCCGGCGCCAAGGTGGTCAAGGTGCTGGACGGCTACAAGGCGAGCCTTGGGATCCCGAGGTTCGACGACGCCGTCGACTGGGGCTTTGTGTGGTTCCTGACCAAGCCGATCTTCCTGCTGCTCGAGGTCTTCTACCAACACGTCGGCAATCTCGGCGTCGCCATCCTCATGGTCACAGTGGTGATCCGCGTGGTCACCTTCCCGCTGGCCAACCGCGGCTTCGAGATGGGCGTGAAGATGAAAAAGATTCAGCCCGAGCTGCAGGCGATGCAGAAAAAGCTGAAGGACGATCCCGCCGCCCAGCAGAAGGAGATGATGGCCCTCTATGCGCGGGAGAAGGTCAATCCGGTGACCGGCTGCCTGCCGCTCCTGTTCCAAATCCCGGTGTTCTATTCGCTGACCAAGTTGTTCACGGTGACCATCGAGATGCGGCACGCGCCGTTCTTCGGGTGGATCCACGATCTGTCCGCACGCGATCCCACCACGATCATGAACTTGTTCGGCCTCATCCCGTGGGATCCGTCCACCGCGCCGCTGATCGGCGCGCTTCTCGGCGGCATGCTCCACCTTGGGGTCTGGCCGATCGCCTACGGCCTGGCGATCTGGCTGAGCACGGCCATGACGCCCATGCAGGGTGTCGATCCGACCCAGCGCATGATGATGCAGTTCATGCCGCTGATATTCACCTTTATCATGGCTCAGTACGCCGTGGGCCTCTTGATCTATTGGACCTGGTCCAGCCTCATCACCATCCTCCAGCAGTATGTGCTGATGCGCCGGTTCAAAGTCACCAACCCCATCGACGACTTCTTCGGCCGCTTCGGCGCCAAGGCCGAGGGGTCGGGGTGAGCGAGGCGACGTTCAGCGACGAGGAAATCGAGCGCGCCCGCGTTCTCTTCGCCCGTCCGGCGGAGTTCATCATGGGCGCGACGAGCCTCGAGGCCCTGCCGCCCCCCGATCTGCCTGAGGTCGCCTTCGCCGGCCGCTCAAACGTCGGCAAGTCGTCCTTGATCAACGCTTTGGTCAGCCGCCACCGCCTGGCCAGGACGTCCACCGCCCCGGGCCGCACGCGTGAAGTGAACTTCTTCCTGCTGGACGAGCGGCTGCGCCTGGTGGACCTGCCGGGCTATGGCTTCGCCCGGGTCTCCAAAGGCGCGGCGCGCAAATTCCAGGATCTGGGCCGTGCCTATCTGCGCGGCCGGGTGAACCTCAAGCGCGTCTATCTGCTCATCGACGCGCGCCACGGCCTTAAGGTCTCCGACGCCGAGGCCCTGGACGCCCTCGATCTGGCGGCGGTCTCCTATCAGATCGTGCTCACCAAGGCCGACAAGCTCAAGCCGGCGCAGGTGGAAGCGGTCGCCCAAGCGACCCTGGCCGCTGTCTCACGGCGCGCCGCCGCCTTTCCGCGGGTCAGTATCACCTCTGGCGAGACGGGCGCGGGCGTCGCTGAGCTGCGCGCCGAGATCGCCGCCGCCGCTTTCACATGACAAGGCGGGGGGCGCCCGCTATTGGGCTGGCGCCATGACCGCCCCCGACGAGCCCGGCTGGGCCACGGCCAAGACCCTGGCCGAGGCGCTGCCCTACATCCAGATCTACGACCGGGCCACGGTGGTGATCAAATACGGCGGCCACGCCATGGGCGAGGATGGCCTGGCCAAGCTGTTCGCCGCCGACGCTGTGCTCCTGAAGCTTCTGGGCCTGCATCCGGTAGTGGTGCATGGCGGCGGCCCGCAGATCTCCGCCATGCTCGAACGGGCCGGCGTCCGATCGACCTTTGTGGATGGCCTGCGGGTCACCGACGCGCCGACCATGGAGGTGGCCGAGATGGTCCTCTCCGGCGCGATCAACAAGGAGATCGCCAGCTGGATCACCCAGGCCGGGGCCACCGCCGACGTGCGCGGGGTGGGGCTGTCGGGGAAAGACGGGCGTCTGATCACGGCGATCAAGGCCACGCGCACCCGTCGCCACGCCGACGGCAGGGAAGACGAAGTCGTGGACCTGGGCTTCGTCGGCGAGCCGTCCCATATCGATCCCAAGCTGATCGAAGACCTGATCAATTCTGCCGACGACTACGTGCCCGTGATCGCGCCCATAGGCGCGGGGGAAGACGGCGAGACCTACAACATCAACGCCGACACCGTGGCGGGAGCCCTGGCGGTGGCGCTGAAGGCCAAGCGCATGCTGCTGCTCACCGACGTCGCCGGGGTTCTGGACGCGGGCGGCGAACTCATCAAGCAATTCAGCCTCGCCGAGGCGCGCGCGGCCATTGAGAGCGGTGTGGTCAAGGGCGGCATGATCCCCAAGCTCGAGACGGCCATCGCCGCCGTGGAGGGGGGCGTCGAGGCCGTGGTTATTCTGGACGGGCGGCGGCCCCATTCCATGCTGGTGGAGCTGTTCACCGAGCACGGCGCCGGGACCCTTGTGTGCGCATGAGCACGCCGCCGGCCACGCTCGAAGCAGGCGCCGATCTTCGCCACATCGACACCTGGCTGTTCGACCTCGACAACACACTCTATCCGCTGGAGTCCGGCCTGGGCGAAATGGTGTCGACCCGGATCACCGACTTCGTGACCGACCTCACCGGCCTGCCGCGCGCCGAAGCCCACGCGCTGCAAAAGCGCTACCTCGTCCAATACGGCCTGACGCTGCGAGGTATGGCCACCCATCACGGCGTCGACCCCGACGTCTACCACGCCATGTTCCACGACCTGCCGCTAGACGTTCTGAGCCCCGATCCGGCGCTGATCGTGGCCCTGGAGCGGCTGCCGGGGCGGCGGCTCATTTTCACCAACGCCGATGACGTCCACGCCGCCAGGGTGATGGAGCGGCTGGGCGTCGCCGGCCTGTTCGAGGACGTGTTCCACATCGCCTCGTCCGATTTCACGCCCAAGCCTGCGCCGGAGGCCTTCGAACGGATCGTCGCGGCGCATCAGATCACGCCGGCCACGACGGTCTTTTTCGACGATGCCGAGCACAACCTCGCCCCGGCCGCCGCCATGGGCATGACCACGGTCCTCGTGGGACCTTCCGCATTGAACGACGCCGCGCCGTTCGTGAGCCACCGCGCCTGCGATCTCTCCGCCTTTCTGGCCGGCGCGCGTCTGAAGGGACAGCCATGAACCCGGTATCCACAAGCGACCTGAAGGCGGAAGTCGAAGCCGGCTGGGCCAGGCGTGAGACCCTGTCGCCTGAGACGGGCGGGGGCGTGCGCGCCGCGGTGGATGAGGTGCTTCGCCAGCTGGACAGCGGCGAGCTGCGCGTGGCCGAAAAGGTCGACGGCGCTTGGATCACTCACCAGTGGCTCAAGGAAGCCATCCTGCTGTCGTTCCGCCTGTGGCCCAACACGGTCATGCGCGCCGGCGCCCTGGGCGGCCAGGTGGGACCGTGGTGGGACAAGGTCGCCGGCAAGTTCGACGGCTGGGACGCGCCGCAGTTCGAGGCCGCCGGCTTCCGCGCCGTGCCGGGCGCCGTGGTCCGCCGGGGCGCCTATATCGCGCCTGGCGTCGTGCTGATGCCCTCGTTCGTCAACATCGGAGCCTATCTGGGCGAAGGGACCATGGTCGACACCTGGGCCACGGTCGGCTCCTGCGCCCAGATCGGCAAGGGCGTGCACATCTCCGGCGGCGCCGGCATCGGCGGCGTGCTCGAACCTCTGCAAGCCGCGCCGACCATCATCGAAGACGGCTGTTTCATCGGCGCGCGCTCGGAAGTGGCCGAGGGTGTGATCGTTGGCGAAGGCGCCGTGCTCTCAATGGGCGTATTCATCACCGCCACCACCCGCATTGTCGACCGCAAGACCGGCGAGACCCACCGCGGCCGCGTGCCGCCCTATTCGGTGGTGGTGCCGGGGTCTCTTCCCGACCCGCACGGCGTGGGTCCGTCGCTCAGCTGCGCGGTGATCGTGAAGATCGTGGACGCCCAGACGAGGTCCAAGACCAGCATCAACGAGCTCTTGAGAGACTAACCAGCCCACATCACGCGCACGGGGCAACGGGTCTGGCGCAGGAAGGCCGCCGCCGGCGGGGCGTAGCCGGGATCGGTGGCGATGCGGTCGATGACGGTCCGCTTTTCCTCGCCGGAGACCAGAAAGATGATGACGCCGGCGCGCACCAGCGCCCGCGCGGTGAGCGTGATGCGCGGCACGAAAGGCTCCAGCCCGGCCTGATCCACGGCGATGACGAGGTCGGGCGCGTCGAAGTCGAGACCGGCGGCGAGGGCGCTCGAACCGGGAAAGAGCGAGGCGACGTGGCCATCCGCGCCCATGCCGAGCAGCACGGCGCTCCACGGGGGGACATCCCGCAGGCGCGTGTTCGCGGCGGCGGCGTCGGCCTCCGGCGAGGCGCCGTCGCCCTTGAGAGGCAGGAACGTCGCCCGCGCGGCGCTGCCGGTCAGCAGGCGCTGGCGAATCAGTTTCTCGTTGCTCTCGTCCGAGGTCGGGTCGACCCAGCGCTCGTCGGTCAGGGTGACGGCGAGGCGGTCCCATGGCAGATCGCGGGTCGCCAGTCGATCGTAGACCGGCCCGGGCGTTGAGCCGCCGGCGCAGACGAGAGGCCCAACGCCGGGCGCTGTCAGTATTTCGGTCAGCGCGTCGGCGGTGGCGTCGGCCAAGGCGTCTCGGGAAGGGAAGGTTTCGATCATGGCAAGCCCAACGCGCGAGCGGGCGATAAAGATGCGGCGGGCGCGCGCCGCCTAAGGGTCAGGTTTTGCGGAGAGTCAGGTTGAAAAAGCGTGTGACGCATTCTATGCGAACCCGTGCGTCAGGCCGAACCGAAAAGGCGCGGGCGTATGGGGCGATCGGCTTGGCCCTCAACAGTTTGACTCGAAGGTGAGCTTCACGGTGGCCGACGCCCTGACCCATCCCGACGCCGCTGAGCCCAGCCGGCGCGATTTCATCAATATTCTCGCCACCAGCGCCACCGTTGGCGCCGCAGTCGCCGTGGCCTGGCCGCTGATCGATCAGATGAACCCCGCGGCCGACACCTTGGCTCTGGCGTCGATCGAATTTGACCTGACTAAGGTCGCACTCGGTCAGGAAGTGACCATCTCCTGGCGCAAGCAACCGGTGTTCGTGCGTCACCGCACCCCCGCCGAGATCGCCAGGGCCAAGGCCGACGACAACGCGTCGTTGAAGGACCCCGCCACCGACGCCAGCCGGGTCAAGCCGGGCCACGAGGAGTGGCTGATCGTGCTGGCCAGCTGCACCCATCTCGGCTGCATCCCGACGTTCGGCGGCGGCGAATACGGCGGCTGGCTCTGCCCTTGCCACGGCTCGGTCTACGACACCGCCGCCCGCATCCGCAAAGGCCCGGCTCCGAAGAATCTCTATCTCCCGGACTACGCCTTCCTTTCCGACACCAAGGTCAAGATCGGCTAACCCGGCATGAGCGGACCCTCGAAGTACGAACCGAAGACCGGGATCGAGCGCTGGCTGGATTCGCGGCTGCCAATCATCCGATTCGGCGCCGACCTCCTCGACTATCCGACGCCGCGCAATCTCAACTACTGGTGGACGTTCGGCGGCATCCTGTCGTTCTGCCTGGTCGCCCAGATCGTCACCGGCATCGTGCTGGCCATGCACTATGACCCCAGCGGCGCGGGCGCGTTCATCAGTGTCGAACAGCACATCATGCGCGATGTGAACTACGGCTGGCTGATCCGAGGGATTCACGCCAACGGCGCGTCGATGTTCTTCCTGGCCGTCTATCTGCACATCCTGCGCGGCATCTACTACGGCTCGTACAAGACCCCGCGCGAGGTGCTGTGGCTCCTGGGCTGCATCATCTACGTCCTGATGATGGCCACCGCCTTCATGGGCTACGTGCTGCCCTGGGGCCAGATGAGCTTCTGGGGAGCCAAGGTTATCACTAATCTCCTGGGCGCCATCCCCGTTGTCGGCCCGGGCATCACCACCCTGCTGTGGGGCGGTTTCGCGGTGGATGACCCGACGCTCAACCGTTTCTTCTCCCTGCACTATCTGCTGCCGTTCGTGATCGCCGCCGTGGTGGCGCTGCACGTCTGGGCGCTGCACGTGCCGGGCAACAACAACCCCACCGGCGTGGCGGTGAAGAGCAAGTCCGACACCCTGGCCTTCCACCCGTACTACACGGTGAAAGACGGTTTCGCGGTCTCGCTGTTCCTGATCCTGTTCGCCGTGTTCGTGTTCTTTCTGCCGGACGCGTTCCTGAAGACAGACAACATGATCCCGGCCAACCCGCTGGTGACGCCGCCCCACATCGTGCCCGAATGGTACCTGCTGCCGTTCTACGCCATCCTGAGGGCCATCCCGGACAAATTGATGGGCGTTCTGGCGTTGGGCGGGGCCATCGCCTGCCTGTTCGCCCTGCCGTGGCTCGACACCTCCAAGGTGCGCTCCATGCGCTATCGGCCCAAGGCGCGAATCTTCTTCTTCGTCTGGATCGTCGCCGCCCTGATCCTCGGCTGGTGCGGCTCGCAGGAGCCGGACGGCCAACTTTTCCCGGGCGTCACCACGTTCAACCTGATCGACTACGATCTCAACAGCGTGACCTGGATCAGCCGTTTCGCGGCCATCTACTATTTCGCCTATTTCCTCGTCATCACCCCGCTGCTGAGCTGGCGCGAGAAGACTCTGCCGGTTCCGGATTCGCTCTACACGCCAGTGCTGTCGCATGGCGCGGCGACCCCGGCCGGCGCGGTCGCCGCCGCCGAAAAGAAGGGTTGAACCCCATGGCGCTCCGACTCTCCCTAGCCGCCGCGCTCGCCTGCGCCGTCGCCATGCCCGCGATGGCGGCGACGACCCAGGTTGCGCCCAAGGACGTCCACTGGTCGTTCGAGGGCCCATTCGGCATGTACGATCAGGGCCAGCTCCAGCGCGGGTACAAGGTCTACCGCGAGGTCTGCTCCTCGTGCCACTCCATGAACATGGTCGCGTTCCGCAACCTGGGCGACAAGGGCGGCCCGTTCTGGAATCCGAAGTATCCCAATCCCAACGAGAACCCGGTGGTCAAGGCGATCGCCGCCGACTACCAGATTCCGGACCTGGACTCCGACACCGGCGAGAACATCAAGCGCCCGGGGACCAGCGCCGACTATTTCCCCAATCCCTATGCGAACCCCATCGCGGGCAAGGCCGCCAACGGTGGGGCGCTGCCGCCCGACATGTCGCTGCTGGCCAAGGCGCGTGAGGGCGGCCCGGCCTACATCTATTCCATCGTCACCGGCGACAACGCCAACATACCCGCGGGCCTGAACGTGCCGGTGGGCAAATATTACGACCCCTACATCGCCGGCGACATGAGCGCGTACTGGACGGGCGATCCCAAACATGTGCCCCGGGGCGGCGTGATCGCCATGCCCCCGCCGCTCAGCCCCGGCAAGGTGCAGTTCGACGACGGCACGAAGTCCAGCCTGCAGCAGGAAGCCTGGGACGTGGCCGCCTTCCTGGAATGGGCCGCCGACCCGAAGATGGAAGAGCGCAAGCAAGTCGGCCTCGCCGCCATGATCTTCCTGGTGCTGTTCTCGGGCCTCCTCTGGGTCAGCTATCGCGGCGTCTGGCGCAACGTGGAGCACTAGGTCGCGTTCACGCGAACTCGTCCGTCGCGCGGATCAACGCGTCGAGGATGCCTGGCTCATCGAAAGCGTGGCCCGCGTCAGCGACCACCTCGAAGCGCGCTTTTGGCCACGCCTTGCTGAGCCGCCAGGCAGAGCGCATGGGCGTGGCGACGTCGTAGCGCCCCTGGACGATCACCCCCGGAATGTCGGTCAGACGGCGCGCGTCGCGGATCAGCTGATCGTCCGCCAGCCAGCTGTCGTGCGTGAAATAGTGGTTTTCGATGCGGGCGAAGGCCAGCGCATAGCGGTCCTCGCCGAACTGGGCGGCCAGGGCGTTGGGCAAAAGGGTGATGGTGCCCGCCTCCCACAGACTCCAGGCCTTGGCCGCTTCGAGGCGCGCCGCTTCATCGTCTCCAGTGAGGCGGCGGCGATAGGCGGCCACAAGATCGCCGCGCTCGGCCTCGGGGATCGGGGCCAGGAACCCTTCCCACAGGTCGGGGAACAGCCAGGACGCGCCGCCCTGGTAGTACCAGTCGATCTCGGGCCGGGTGGCGGTGAAGACGCCGCGCACGACGAGCGCGCTCACCCGCGCCGGGTGGGTCTCGGCATAAGCTAGCGCCAGGGTCGACCCCCACGAGCCGCCGAACACCTGCCAGCACTCATGCCCGAACTTCGCGCGCAGCTTCTCGATGTCGGCCACCAGGTCCCAGGTGGTGTTGGTCTTGAGCGAGGCGTGCGGGGTGGAGCGGCCGCAACCGCGCTGATCGAACAGGGTGACGCAATACCGCTTCGGGTCGAACAGGCGCCGCTGGGCCGGCGAGCATCCCGCGCCCGGGCCGCCGTGGAGAAAAACCGCCGGCGCGCCCGCCGGGTCGCCGCAGCGCTCGAAGTAGACCCGGTGACCGTCGCCGACCTCGAGAAACCCCGACTCGAACGGCTCGATGGGCGGATAAAGTCCCCGCCGCGCGAACGTCCCGGTATCGTCACTCATGTGATCTCCTGGCCGTTCCGACGTTGAGAATCGCGCGCGATATAATTCCATCTGTGGCGACTTTCCTCTAGGCGCTAGGCGATGACGGGGGATTTGCAAAACCTATTGGCTGTGGTGGTCACCCACCACCCCGACAAGTCCCTAGGGGTGCGCCTGGAGTCTCTTCGCGCTCAGGCGGCTTCGGTGCTCGTCGTTGACAACGGATCCCGCGATTTCGCCGCCGTGGAATACGCTGCGGGCGCGGCGGGATGCCGGGTGATTCGCAACCGCGCCAATCTAGGTGTCGCGGGGGCGCTCAACCAAGCCGCGTGCCTGGCGCTGGATGAAGGCTTCGAATGGCTGGCGACCTTCGACCAGGATTCCCTGGCGCCGCCCGGTGCGATCGCCGACCTCCTCGCCCTCCACGCGCGCCACCCCTGCCACGAGGAAATCGCCATCCTGGCCATGAGCCACCGCGATCGGGCCACCGGTCGCGACTACCATCGTCCAGGCGACATTCTGGAGGAGGCCGAGGGCTGGCGCTCGGTGCGCGCCACCATCACCTCCGGCAGCCTGACGCGCTGCGACCTCCTCGATCGCCTCGGCATGTTCGACGAGGGTCTGTTCATCGACGGCGTCGACCACGACCTTTGCCTGCGGTGCCGGCAGGCGGGCTGGCTGATCGTCGAGGCGCGCAGCCCGGTCATGGAGCATTCGCTGGGCGCGATCACGCACCGCCGCTTTCTCTGGCGCTCGGTCCCCTGTTCCAACCACTCTCCCGACCGCCGCTACTACATCACCCGCAACACCCTGGAGCTGTGCGTCAGGCACTTCGCCAGCGATTTCGCCTGGTCCGTGCGCACGGCCGGCCATCTGGTCGTCGCCAGCCTCGCCGTTGTGATGTTGGAAGAGGAACGCTTGGCGAAGTTGGGCGCAATTGCCGAGGGCGTTCTGCACTTCGCCCTCCGCCGCTTTGGCCCGCGCGGCGGCTTGCCAGAGCCTCTGCCGATAGGCGACTAGTGCAGCCTATGATCGAATCCGTCGGCATCCTTCCCTGCCAGCTTATTGAAGCGCTCATCGGCGAAGGCAGCCTCCTGGCGGAGGGCGGCTTCGACGCCGATCAGGTGCAGCCGGCCAGCATCGACCTGAGGCTAGGGGCGCGCGCCTGGCGTATCAGAGCCTCGTTCCTGCCGAGGCCCGGCGGAACCGTGGCGGAGCGCGTCGCCGAACTCACCATGCACCAACTCGACCTCGACGCCGGGGCGGTGCTGGAACGCGGCTGCGTCTATATCGTCGAGCTCAAGGAACGCGCGCGCCTGCCGCGCGGTGTTTCGGCCAGGGCCAATCCCAAGAGCTCCACCGGCCGCCTCGACGTGTTCGTGCGCCTACTCACCGATGGCCAGCCTGCCTTCGACGACGTGGCCGATGGCTATGAGGGGCCGATGTATTTGGAGATCGCGCCCCAGACCTTTTCAGTGCTGGCCAGGACCGGCACGCGGCTGAACCAGTTGCGGCTCCGGCGCGGCGCGGCCTCGCCCCTGGCCGTTCGCACGGTGGGCGTGGATCTCTCTGGCGAGATCGCCGGCTTCCGCGCTCGCCGCCACGCCGGCGTCATCGATCTGGACCTGGAAGACCGCTACGACCCGGCCGACTTCTGGGAGCCTTTGGCCACCCGCCACGGCGGCCTGCTGCTCGATCCGGGAGAGTTCTACATCCTGGCCTCGCAGGAGCAGATCGAGATTCCCGTACTGCAGGCGGCGGAGATGACCCCCATTGATCCGACGGTGGGCGAATTCCGCGTTCACTACGCCGGCTTCTTCGATCCCGGTTTCGGTACGGCCGAGGCGGGCGGGGAGGGGTCACGCGCCGTGCTGGAAGTGCGCAGCCACGAGACGCCGTTCCTGCTCGAACACGGCCAGACCGTGGCGCGGCTGACCTTCGAAGCCCTGGCCGAGCGTCCGGCGCGCCTCTACGGCTGGCGCGGCTCCCACTATCAGCGCCAGGGCTTACGCTTGGCGAAGCATTTCAGGTCAGGGTCGAACGCGCTTTAGGCGCGCTGGATCTCGGAGGCCGTCCTTGGACCGGCGATCCTAGGCCGCCGCCTTCTCGCTCTCGTGCGGGTCGCGCAGGACATAGCCGCGGCCCCAGACGGTTTCGATGTGATGGTCGTCGGTGGCCGCCTTGAGCTTTTTGCGCAGCTTGCAGATGAACACGTCGATGATCTTCAGCTCGGGCTCGTCCATGCCGCCGTAGAGGTGGTTCAGGAACATCTCCTTGGTCAGCGTCACGCCTTTGCGCAGGGAGAGCAGCTCCAGCATCTGGTATTCCTTGCCGGTGAGGTGGACGCGCATGCCCTTCACTTCCACGGTCTTGCCTTCCAGATCCACGGCGATCTCCCCCGTGCGGATGACCGAATGGGCGTGACCCTTGGACCGGCGGACGATGGCGTGAATGCGCGCCACCAGCTCCTGGCGATCGAACGGCTTGGTCATGTAGTCGTCGGCCCCGCCGCCCAGTGTCTTGACCTTGGAGTCGATCTCCTGGCTGCCCGACAGGATCATGATCGGCGTGCCGATGCGCGCCATGCGCAGGGTGCGCAGCACGTCCATGCCGTTCATGTCCGGCAAATTGAGGTCGAGGAGAATGAGGTCGTAGTCGTAGATCTTTCCGAGATCGACACCCTCTTCACCCAGATCGGTGACGTAGACGTTGAACCCTTCGCCCTTGAGCATCATCTCGATGCCCCGGGCGACCACCTTGTCGTCCTCGATCAGCAATACGCGCACTTTCACCCTCCAATACCGCGAGCGACGCCCGCCCCCGCCGCCGGTTCACCCCGAGGCCATCTCTGATTCTGTGGCCACGCCGATTGACGAGGCGTTAATGGTTAACGCCGGCAAGCGAATCGGTAGGCTGATTTGCGCGTGCGCGCCAAGGCCCCGCGCCGTCCGTCATCGCGCGGCGGCGTTTACAGTCGTCGGAATTTCCAGGTCACTGTGGCGAACGCGCCACGAATTGGCGCTCTGGATCTAGTGAGCCTTCGGGCCTTTGGGAGCGTTGGCGACCTGTTCCGCCTCGGCCACGCGCCGCAGGGCGGTAAGATCGTCGCCGATTCGGAAGATGGCCACGTAGAACTCGCACATCGCGCGCCAGACGAGCCCAGCCGCGCCTACCGCCAGCAAACCGCCCACGAGCACTGGTAAGGCCAGCACGACCCCCCACAAGGTCCCCTCTTTAAGAGCGATCCCAACGGAGGCGCCGATCACCGAAAACACGGCGATAACGATGACGCCAAGCCCCGCCCAATAGACCATGTGAATCACCGGCCCGGTGATCAGCCGCTCAAAGGTCAACGCCGACCAGATCCGCCCGGGACGCGACCGGCCGCTGACGGCGGGCGTGTCAGAATCCATCACCGTCATGTCCTAACTTTGTGTCCTCGCGCGATCACGGGCCATGGCTAGCAGCGCGCAGACGTGGCGGCAATGGCGGTCAAGCCTCACGTGTCAGGCCGGCCGTCCGCGCAGCGTGGTGCGCAGCCCCGCCATGCCATGGCGATCGAAAGATGAGCGCCAGGAATCGAACTCCTCTTCGGTGAGGGCATATCGGCTGAGCGCTTCCTCCACCGTCAGGAGGCCGCCGCGCACCGCCGAAATCACCTCCGCCTTGCGCCGGATCACCCACCGCCGCGTGTTTGGCGGGGGCAGATCCGCCAGCCTCAACAGACCGCCGTTGGGGCCGATCACCGTGACGGCCCTGAGTTCGTGATGACGCGCGCTTACTGACATGATGGTCCCGCTAATCCCGTCCCTATCGGGCTGCGGACAATGCCTTGGGATTGATAACAGGGTGCTAATGGCCATTTCCGGGGACTCGGCGCTCGTCAGGCGCTAGAACCGCGCGCCCTTTTCCGCTGGTGGACCCGCCAACTCGTCATGCTTGCCAGAGCCGATATCGCCGACAACGCCCACTTGGCTGTGCTGGGGGCCGTGCGCGAAGCCATGGCCCTGCCGACCGGCGCGCGCGTAGTGGCCGCCATGTCCGGCGGCGTCGATTCCACGGTGACCGCGGCCCTGCTCGCCCACGCCGGCTATGACGTCGTGGGCGTCACGCTTCAGCTCTACGACCACGGCGCGGCCGTGCGTCAAAAGGGCGCCTGCTGCGCCGGCCAGGATATTCTCGACGCCCGCGCCGCAGCCGACGCCCTGGCTATCCCGCACTATGTGCTCGACTACGAGAGCCGCTTCCAGGCCGCAGTGATGGACGATTTCGCTGATAGCTATGCCCGTGGCGAGACGCCCATTCCCTGCGTGCGCTGCAACCAGACCGTGAAGTTTCGTGATCTTCTGGACGTGGCTCGCGATCTCGGCGCCGCCGCCCTCGCCACCGGCCACTACGCCCGCCGTGTCGCGTCCGACGGAGGCGCCCGCCTCCACCGGGCCAGAGATCCCGCGCGCGATCAGAGCTACTTCCTGTTCGCGACCACCCCCGCACAACTGGATTTCCTCCGCTTTCCGTTGGGCGGCCTGGAGAAAGCCGAGGTGCGCCGCGTCGCCGCCGGGCTCGGGCTGGGGGTCGCCGACAAGCCAGACAGCCAGGACATCTGCTTCGTGCCCGAGGGCCGCTACACCACGGTCATCGATCGCCTGCGGCCGGGGTCGGCCCTCGCCGGCGACATCACCCACCTGGATGGGCGGGTGCTTGGCCGGCACGAAGGCGTGACCCGCTACACAGTCGGCCAAAGGCGGGGCCTAAACATCGCGGTGGGCGAGCCGCTGTTCGTGGTCCGGCTCGACGCCGCGCGGCGCGAAGTCATCGTCGGTCCGCGCGAGGCTCTCGCCGCGCCGTCGCTCACGCTCAAGGAGATCAACTGGCTGGGCGACGAGGCCACCATCGAGGCGGCGGCCGGCGTGGACCTGCCGGTCCTCGCCCGCGTGCGCTCCACCCGCCCGCCCGCGCCGGCCCGCCTGGCGCTGAACGGCCCCGCCGTGTCGGTCATTTTCGACGCACCGGAGGAAGCCGTTTCGCCAGGCCAAGCCTGCGTGCTCTACGGGGCTGACGACGAAAGCCGGGTTCTGGGTGGCGGCTTCATCTCCGTGTCGCCAGCCGCATAGGCTGGCCGCGATCTTGCCGCCCGCACTCCGCCGGGCCACATGAGGCTCCAGCCACCCTTCAAGAGCGCCGCCATGTCCGCTGATCCTATCGTCATCGTCTCCTACGCCCGCACGCCCATGGGCGGCTTTCAAGGCGCGCTCGCCGGGGCCAGCGCCACCCAGCTTGGCGCGACCGCCGTGAAGGGCGCCGTCGCCAGGGCCAAGGTCGCGCCCGAGGCCGTGGACCAGATTTTCATGGGCTGCGTGCTTCCCGCGGGCCTCGGCCAGGCGCCGGCGCGTCAGGCGGCGCTGGGGGCCGGGCTGCCGACCCGCGTCGCCGCCACCACGGTCAACAAGATGTGCGGCTCGGGTCTGCAGGCGGCCATCCTGGCGCATGACGCCCTGGCGGCCGGCTCGGCGGAGATCATTGTCGCCGGTGGCATGGAGAGCATGACCAACGCCCCCTACCTGCTGGCCAAACATCGCGGCGGCGCCCGCATCGGCCACGACCGAGTCCTGGATTCCATGTATCTCGACGGTCTTGAGGACGCCTACGATCCCGGCAAGCTGATGGGGGCCTTCGCCGAAGAAACGGCCGCGGCCTATCAGTTCACCAGAAGCGACATGGACGCCTATACGGTGGAGAGCCTGAGGCGCGCCCGAACGGCCGTGGAGGGCGGCGCCTTCGCCCGCGAGATCGTTCCGGTGGAGATCGCCTCGCGCAAGGGCGTGGAGACGGTGAAGGATGACGAACAGCCGCTGAAGTCCGATCCGGCCAAGATCCCGACGCTGAAACCCGCCTTCGCCAAGGATGGCGCCATCACCGCGGCCAACGCCTCATCAATCTCGGACGGCGCGGCGGCCCTCGTGCTCATGCGCGCGTCAACGGCCGAGCGGCTGGGTCTGGAGCCCGTGGCCCGAATCGCCGGTCATGGCGTCCATGCCCACGCGCCGGGCCTGTTCACCACCGCGCCGGTCCCGGCCATGCAGGCGGCACTCGACCGCGCCGGCTGGGGTGTGAGTGATGTGGACCTGTTCGAGGTCAATGAAGCCTTCGCGGTGGTGGCGATGATCGCCATGCGCGATCTCTCCATCGAGCACGAGCGGCTCAATGTGAATGGCGGCGCCTGCGCCCTCGGTCACCCGATCGGGGCGTCCGGCGCGCGCATCCTCGCCACCCTGCTGGCGGCCCTGGAAGCGAGAGGCGGCAAACGCGGGCTCGCCTCCCTGTGCATCGGCGGCGGCGAGGCCGTCGCCATGGCCGTGGAGCTGTTCTGAGGCTCTATTGACCGCCGCTGCTCGCGCCTCCGGTCGCCCCGCGCAGCATCGCCGCCGCCCCGGCGATCTTGCCGCCGCTGATCTTCATGCCATTGCCCAGGTCCATGTCGCCGCCGGCCATGCCCGCCGGGCATGGACCGTCCCATTTGCCATCGACGTTCATCACGTGGTGACCGTTCAGGGCCGGGATGGGCGCGCCGGTGGAGACTTCGTCCATCTGCAGCTGATAGCTGGTGTTGAAGTCGCCCGACGCGGTGATCGTCGTCGTGGTCGAGCCCCCGCTTGGCATGGGGCAGGTGTTGACCTCTGTCCAGCCGCCACTGGCGGAGCGGGTCGGCGGGGTCATGCTGCAGTGTCTGTTGGCCGCCGCCTGGATCGCGGCGCTGTGGCTGAACACCGTCTGGTTGGCCTCGCTGGCTGCGTCGACGCACATTTTCATCGCGCTCATATTAATTTTGCCGGCGCCTATCGGTTTTCCATCGCGGGTGACCGACTGCTCCCACAGGCCGGATCGGCGATGCGGCGTTCCCCCCATGGATGTTGGCCCCGATGAACTGACCGTGGTGTCGGTCGACGCCGCGGCGCCGGGTGTGGCGGGTGATTTCTGGCAAGCGGCCAAGGCCAGGACCGCCGACGAAATCAAGAGAACTCTATGCATGTTCGCTCCCCTCCCAAGGGCCCTGAATGGGCGCCAGCTTGAGCCTAGCGGCAATCTGGTGGAAACAAAATGGAAGACAGCCGACCTCTAGGTGATCCATGCGCGACGATGCGGTAGCTGGCAGGTTCGAAATCGGTGAAGGCGACGGCATCGTCTTCGCGGACTATCGCCGGAGCGGCGATCTGCTGTTCATCGATCATGTGGAGGCGCCGCCCGCCTTGCGCGGTTCTGGCGCCGCCGGTCGGCTGATGGAAGCCATCGTGGTTCAGGCTGAGCGGGAGGGCCGCACGATCGTACCGGTATGCGGCTATGCGGCGGCTTGGCTCCAGCGGCGCGAGCGGACTCAGCCGCGATGACGCTGACCGCCAGGGCCGCCGCCTAAACAATCGGTAACTCGCGGCGGCGCCGAACGGGCGCTACGTCCGGTCGAACAATGTTCGGGAGGGCCTCGCCCATGAATCGTCGAGAGTTGCTGGCGGGCGTGACCGCCGGAGCCGCCCTGGCGGGCGCGGGCGGCGCATGGGCCGCGCCGGGGTCGCCGGCTGAACTTTCCAAACTGTTCGACAGCTTCGTCAGCGAGGGGCTTGATCTGCAGCCGGAAGGTGTCACCTCCCTGGGGCTCGACGCTGGTCCGCGCGCCTATCAGAAATCGCAGCTCACAGATCGCTCGCTCGCCGGGACGCGGCTTCAGCAGGCGCTCAACGAGCGCCAGCTCGCCCGGCTCGAGGCTTTCGACGCCAGCGCGCTGACCGGCATGGAGGCGCTCAACCGCGACGTCGTCCTCTATGGCCTGCGCCAGCAGGTGGCCGACGAGCGGCGGTTCAAATATGCCGGCGGCGGCGCCGGAGCGCCGTATGTGCTCAACCAGTTCCAGGGCTCAGCCTACCACGATCTGCCGGACTTCCTGGATTCCCAGCACCGCATCAACACCAAGGCCGACGCGGACGCCTACCTCGCCCGCCTGGACGCGTTTCCGACGGCCATGGACCAGGACGCGGAACAGGTGCGCCACGACCAGGGCCTGGGCGTGGTCCCGCCGGATTTCGTGCTCGACAATGTGCTGGTCCAGCTCACCGCGCTCCGCGCCACTCCGGTGGAGAAATCGGTGCTGGTCGATTCGATTGTTCGTCGAACGAAAGCCAAGAACATTGACGGCGATTGGGACGCCCGGGCGAGCAAGATCTATATCGACAAAGTCGTTCCGGCTCTGGATCGCCAGATCGCTCTGGCCAAGGCCTTGCGCGCGGCCGCCTCGCATGACGCGGGTGTGTGGCGCCTTCCCGACGGGCCTGAGTACTATCGCGCCTCTGTCAACTTCTGGACCACCACGGACCTCACCGGCGACGAAATCCACAGCACGGGCCTCGATCTGGTGGCGCAATTGAGCGCCCAGGCCGACGAATTGATGAAGGCCCAGGGGCTTACTCAGGGGAGCGTCGGCGCGCGCTACCGGGCGATGTACGATGATCCCCGCTATCGCTATCCCAACACCGACGAGGGCAAGGCTAAGCTGATCGCCGACCTGAACGTGAAGGTCGACGCCGTACAGGCGCGTCTGCCGCAATGGTTCGGGGTGCTCCCCAAGGCCAAGGTGGTGATCAAGCGCGTTCCTCCGTACACGGAGGCGGGCGCGCCGGGAGGCTACTACGAGCAGCCGTCGCTGGATGGCTCGCGGCCTGGCTCGTACTACATCAACCTCCGCGACACCGCCGAGGTGCCGAGCTGGACCCTCCCAACGTTGACCTATCACGAGTCCATTCCAGGCCATCACCTGCAGGGTTCGATCGCTGAGGAATCGCCCCTGCCGCTGATCCGCAAGCTGTCGTTCTTCTCCGCCTACGTGGAGGGCTGGGCGCTCTACGCCGAGCAGCTGGCGGGCGAAATGGGCATGTACGACACCGATCCCCTGGGGCGGATCGGATATGTGCACGACGCCCTGTTCCGGGCGGTGCGTCTGGTGGTCGATTCCGGCATCCACGCCAAGCGCTGGAGCCGCGAGCAGGCCATCGCCTATTATGTCGGAGCGATTGGCGACAAGGACGCCTCGGCGACCACGGAGGTGGAGCGCTACTGCGTCGCGCCCGGGCAGGCGTGCGGCTACATGCTGGGCAAACTCGCCTGGCTCCGGGAGCGCGCGAGGGCGAAAGCGGCCCTTGGGGACAGGTTCGATATCCACAAATTCCACGACGCCGCTCTGCTGTCCGGCGCCGTGCCGCTTGAGGTGCTGCCCAAGGTGATCGACCGGTACATCGCCTCGGCGGCGACCTGACGCGTCTCGGCCCCATCGGAGATGAGGCCGGCTTGCTCTAGGACGGAGCGGTGAGCCTCAGTTCGGACCCAAGCTTCTGGCGAACCGAGACCGCGCCGCGGGCGGCGGTTCTGGTGGACGTGGCGGACTACTTCGCTGCGGCGCGGGGGGCCATGGCCAAGGCTCGGCGCTCCGTCCACCTGCTAAATTGGGCGTTCGAGTCGCGGACCCGGCTCGATCCGGCCGCGGACGGCGGGTCGGGGGGGCAGATCGGCGGTTTCCTCAAGTCGCTGGCGGCCGCGGGACTGGACGTCCGCGTGCTGTGCTGGAAGACGGCGCTGCCGGTCGCCGCCACCCAGGACTGGTTCCCGCTTCAGGATCGCCGAAGCTTTCGGGGTACGGGTGTGAAGTTCGTGCTCGATGGCCGCCATCCATACGGCGCCTGCCATCATCAGAAGGCCATCGTCATCGATGATGAAGTGGCCTTCTGTGGCGGAGCGGATTTGGCCCAAGACCGGTGGGACACGGCCGAGCACCTCGACGACGACCCCAGGCGCCGCAATCCGCGGAACGGGCGTTCCTTCAATTCGCGCCACGAAGTCATGGCGTTGGTGGACGGCCCCGCGGCCGCCGCGCTCGGCGTGCTCTTCCGCGAACGCTGGCGGCGGGCGACTGGAGAGACCTTGCCCGCCCCGCCTCCATCCGAGACGCCTCTCGCGCCAACCGCTTGGCCGGACGCGGTCGAGCCCGATTTCACCGACGCCGCCGTCGGAATTTCGCGCACCGAGGCGAGGTGGAAAAGCTGGCCGGAAGTGCGCGAGAACGAGGCCCTGACCCTCGCCTCCATCGCCCGCGCCCGTCAGTGCATCTATCTGGCAAATCAGTACTTTACTTCGCCGGTGGTGGCCGAGGCCTTGGCTTTGCGTCTGGGCGAGGACGACGGACCCGAAGTGCTGCTTGTTTCGACCCAGCACTCGCCCCACTGGTTTGACCGCCTGACCATGGACCGGGCGCGTGGCGACTTCGTTCGCCGTCTGCGCCGGGCGGACCGCCATGGCCGCTTCCAGATCTACAGTCCGGCGACGCGTCTTGGGCGGATCATCATCGTCCACGCCAAGGTGGCCATTATCGACGACGATTTCGTGCGCATCGGCTCGTCGAACATGAATAACCGATCCACCGGCTTCGATACCGAGTGCGACCTCGCTTTCAGGCTGGACGACGAGGCCAACCGCACCGCCGCCCGCCGCCTGCGGACGCGCATGATCGCCCACTGGCTGTGCTGCCCCTTGATGGCGCTGGACGAGGCCCTGGCGCGGGAAGGTAGCCTCGGCCGGGCCATCGAGGCGCTGAGGGCGGACGGGCACACCCGACTGCGACCGATCAAACCCGCTCTGCTGGGGCCTCTGGCCAGCTTCATCGCCGCCTTTCACTTAGGCGACCCCGTGGGGCCGGCGGACTCATTCCGGCCGCTGCTGCGCCAACGACGGCTCGCCAGCGCGGTGGACGCGGTGGCCAACGGGATGGTGTCGTTCCCCTCCTGGTTGGGTTCTTAGAAGATGTGCCGCAGGATGAAGTAGAGGCTCCCGGCAAGCAGGATCGCGGCCGGCAGGGTCAGGACCCAGGCCATTGCGATGGAGCGCACGGTGCTCCACTGCAGGCCCGAGCCATTGGCGACCATGGCGCCGGCGACGCCGCTGGAGAGCACGTGGGTGGTGGACAGCGGCAGGTGGTAGTTGTCGGCGGCGAGGATGGTGACCGCCGCGACGATCTCGGCCGTCGCCCCCTGCGCATAGGTGAGGTGGGTCTTGCCGATCCGCTCGCCCACGGTGACGACGATCCTTTTCCAGCCAACCATGGTGCCCAAGCCGAGCGCGAAGGCCACCGCCACCTTGACCCAGATCGGGATGAAGCGCGTGCCGCTCTCCAGCTTGCCCTGAAGGCCCTTGAGCGCGGACTTATCGCCGTCGGAGAGGCTGGCGTTGCCCTTGAGCAGGATGCGAGTCGCGTCGCCGACCAGGTACATGTCGTTGCGCATGTTAGGTGTAGCCGCCGCCGGAACGTGGCTCAGCTGACCGTATGTCGTGACCTGGGTTTGGATCTCGGTGGAGAGCGTCGACAGGGCGCTGTAGACGGCGGGATCGTCGATTTTCTTAGTGCGCAGAGCCGCGCCGACGACCTGACGGGCCGCAGCCGGCGTCGCTGAGGGCGGCGTGGTCCCGGCGTGAGCGGTGAACACGGCCTCGGCCTTTTGCATCGCCTGGACGAAGGTCGCCGTGCCCGAGGCCGGCATGGTTCGGTTGAGGGCGTAGGCCGTCGGGGCCGCCCCGATCAGGATCAGCATGATCAAGCCCATGCCCTTCTGACCGTCATTGCTGCCGTGGCCGAACGAGACCGACGTGCAGGTGAGGATCAAGAGGCCGCGGATCCATAGCGGCGGCGGCGCATCGCCCTCGGGAGACTTGAAGAGCCTGGGATCCTTGATCACGAATTTCAGGATAACCAGCAATATAGCGGCGGAGGAGAACGCCACTAGGGGGCTGAACAACAGCGCCTGGAACACGGTGGTCGCCTGATTCCAGTCGACGCCTGAGGTCGCCTGGCCAGCCGGCGCCATGAGTTGGTTGGCGAGGCCGACACCCATGATCGAGCCGATCAGGGCGTGCGAGGAGGAATTGGGGATGCCGAAGGCCCAGGTGCCTAGGTTCCACACGATCGCCGCGATCAGAAGGGAGAAAATCATTGCGTATCCCGCGGTGCTGCCCACCTGCAGAATCAGCTCGACCGGCAACAGAGTGATGATCGCGAAGGCCACCCCGCCGCTCGAGGTGAGCACGCCGATGAAGTTCCAGCACCCCGACCACACCACCGCCACCAGCGGCGGCAGGCTGTGGGTGTAGATCACCGTGGCCACGGCGTTGGCCGTGTCGTGGAACCCGTTCACGAACTCGAAGCCTAAGGCGATCACCAAGGCCACGCCGAGAAGGGCGAAGACGCCGAAGGCCAGCGGTTCGCCGGCGCCATTGATGTCGCTGGTCACCTGCCAGGCGGTGAAGGCGAGACCGCCCGCCAACGCAAGCGCAAAGAGGACGGCGCCGCCAATGTGGGGCTTGTTGTTCAGCGCGGGTGCGGCGATGGCGTGATCAGTCATGGGTCCCCTCCACAAGTGGAGGAAACCCTAGGCGCCGCGCTCTACAGTTTCATGACAGTCAGGGACGGGAGCGGCGCCTCAACCGGAGATGAGAAGCCCCAGCACGATGCCAATGACGGCGGCGACGCCCACCGCCGGCCATGGATTTTCCGAAACCCAATCGCTGGCGGTGCTGGCGTGATCGGTCGCCTGGCCATACAGATTCTGGGCCTTGCCCATGGCCTGGTTAAGCTTGCCGCGTATCTGAGAGCCGGTATCGCCGATCGCGGCGCCGAAAGTGTCCTGCGCGCGCCCGACGGCCTCTCTGGCCGCGCCCTCGATGCGATTGTCGTCCATGTGTGAAATCCTCGGATGTCGCCCAGACCCGGCAACGCGTCGCGCGGGCGGGGGTTCCCGCGGCTAGGCGCCCGCCAGGGCAAGATGAGGAAGGGCGCTGGCCATGAGCGCCTCGTCGCCGGCGATGATTACGCGCCCGCCGTAGCGCCCCACGGGAGCGCCGGCCCAGTCACGGACCACGCCGCCCGCACCCTCGATCACTGGTATGGCGGCTTCGATGTCCCAGCACTTGAGGCCACTCTCGACGACCAGGTCCAGGTTTCCGGCGGCGACCATGGCGTAGGCGTAGGCGTCGCAGCCGAACCTGGCCAGGCGTGAGGCCTGACGCAGCGCCCGCCAGCCGCGCGCCTCGGCCGGGTTGAAGCAGGCTTCCGGATCCGTGGTGGCGATCAGGGCGGCGGAAAGCGGCACGCCCTTGCGGGCCCTCAGCGGCCGCTCGCCCGCACGATCCAAGAGCCGGGCGCCGGCGGCGGAGCCTATGAAAACCTCGCCCATGAAAGGCTGGCCGATGGATCCCAGCACCGGCGCGCCCTGGAAGCGCAACCCGATCAGAGTGGTCCACACCGGCAGCCCGGAAATGAAGGCGCGCGTGCCGTCGATGGGATCAAGCACCCAGACGAACTCCGCCTCGGGCCGGTCCTCACCATATTCCTCGCCGATGACGCCGTGATCTGGATGATGCTTGACGATGAGGCCGCGGATGACCGCCTCCGCGCCGCGGTCGGCCGTCGTCACCGGGTCGAAATTCCCAGCCTTGCCCTTGTCCTCCAACCCATGCTCGGCGCGGAAGAGGGGCAGAATCACCTCGGCTGAAGCGCGGTTGAGCTCGATCAGGAATGGCTCGAATTCTTCGGGCGATGCGGGCACGGCGTCTTTTGGACCGGCGCTCTCCGCTCGTAAAGCGGCCCGGCGTTGCGCCTCGCCGGGCGCGGGGGCTAATGACGCCATGGCCCGGACCCGCGCCCCGCTCCTGAAGGATCTCGGCTGGCGTCTGGAGGCGGCCGGGTTCGACGCCCTTTCCCTGACATTCCGGCTGCTGCCCATCGACGTCGCCTCGGCCATGGGCGCCGCTCTGTTCAAGATCTTCGGGCCCATGACCGGCGCGCATCGGACCGCGGAGCTCGGCCTGCGCCTGGCGTTTCCGGATATGGGCGAGGCCGAACGGGGCCGCCTGCTCGCCGCGCAGTGGGATAATTTCGGACGCTACATCTTCGAATTCCCCCTGACCCATCGGCTCACCCCGACAGGCGGGCGCGTGGAGGTGGTGGGCGGGGAGCGGCTGGCGGCGATCGCCGCCTCGGGGCGACCGGTCGTGTTCATCTCCGGCCACTTCGCTAATATGGAAGTGATGGCGGCGGTGATCGTGGCCGCCGGCATCCGCTGCAACGTCACCTACCGCGCGGCCAACAACCCCTATGCGGACCGGCGCATGATCGACAGCCGCCGGCGCTATGGCGTCAGCTTGCTGTCAGCCAAGGGCGGCGAGGGCGCGCGCGAGCTGTTGGAGGCGATGGCCAACGGCCGCTCGGTGGCGATGATGAACGACCAGCGCTACGACGCGGGCGTGGCCGCGCCCTTCTTCGGGCGGCCGGTGATGACTAATCCGGCCGCCGTTCGGCTGGCCCTGAAGTTCGGGGCGCCGATCGTGCCCATGTCCATCGAGCGCCTGAAAGGCGCTAGGTTCCGCTGCTTGGTCCACCCGCCCGTCGAGATCGCTAACACCGGCCGCCGCAACACCGACATCGAAGCGGGCGTCGCCGTCATCAACGCCTTCATCGAGGCGCGCGTGCGCGAGCGCCCGGGCGAATGGTGGTGGGTCCATCGCCGCTGGTCGAAGGCCGACTATGCGGAGGCTAGTTCGCCCCGACCCTGAAGCGGGAAAGTCCGGCGAGACCGGCGTCGATCGAGGGATCGCTCTTGGCCTGTGCAATGCGGGCGGTGAGCACGGCTTCGGCAGTCCCTGCGGCGAGATCGGCGGCGGCCGCCTTGACGTCGGCGGCGGCCTGGGCTTCGGCGATGGCGATCTTGCGTTCGGCCAGGGCTTCGCGGCGGGCGATATCTTCCTCGAGCTTTTCCGCGGCCTCGGCGCGCAGTTTGTCGGCGTCCTCGTGAGCAGTCTTGAGCATCTCAACCGCGGCGCGTTCGGTTTCCTCGCGCCGATGCTTGATTTCATCCAGCAGCGCGACGGCTTCGGCCCTGAGGCGATGCGCCTCGTCCAGTTGGGCCTGAACCTTGGCGCCGGCGTCGTCCAGCGCCTTGGCCACGGTGCTATGGGCGCCGGCCCGCCACAGGATGACCAGAAACACCAACAGGGCGATGAAGATCCAGAAGTGGGCGTCTTGCGGATTGGTGAAGACTGAGACGAGTTCGTTCACGCTTTTGCCTCCAGGGCCGCGTCAAGTTCGGCCGCAGACGGCGCGGCGCCGGTCAGGCGCTCGACCATGGCGTGGGCGGTCTCGGTGGCGATCGCCCGGACATGTGTCATGGCTTCGCCGCGAGCGACGGCGATGCGTCCTTCGGCCTCGGCCAGAAGAGCCCCGAGCTTGGTGTCCTCCTCGGCTTGGCGTGCGGCCGCGGACGCCTTGGCGGCGTTGCGCGCTTCAGTGGCTACGCGATGGGCTTTGGCGCGCGCCTCATCCATCTCGGCGGCGGCCGCGTCTGCCTGGGCCTGAGCCTCGTCACGCAGACGTCGCGCGTCGCCGAAGTTCCCGCTGATCGTATCCTCGCGCGCGTCGATCGTCCCGCCCACCCGAGGTACGAAGACGAAGGTGAACAGCAGGTAGAGGACGAGGAAGACGACGAGCGCCCAAACGATCTCGCCCGGCCATTGGGCCAGATCGAACTGGGGTAGGCCGCCCGACGCGTGGTCGGCGGTGGCCCCTGCCGCGGTCGCCGGTACGGCCATCAAGTCCTAGACCTTCACGAACAGGATGACGAAGCCCATCACCAGGCCGAAGATGCCCATGGACTCGGCCAGAGCCATGCCCAGGAACAGATAGACCCGCTCGCTGGCGGCCGCGGCCGGGTTGCGCATCGCGGCTTGCAGATAGTTGCCGAACAGGATGCCGAGGCCGGCGCCGGCGCCGATGAGGCCGGTCATGGCCAGGCCCGCGCCGATGTATTTTGCTGCTGTGACGTCCATGGTTTTAGAGGGTCCTTGCTGGAGGGATGGAGGTTAGTGGCCGTGATCGAGGTTCACGACCTCATTGAGATAGACGCAGGCCAGGGCCGCGAAAACGAAGGCCTGCAGGAAGGCGACAACGAATTCCAGCGTCATCAAAGCGACGATCATCAGGAACGAGACGCCCGAGCCGATGAGGCCGAGCTTCACGAGACCGGCCCCGTTCAGGCCCCAGACACCAAGGCCGATGACGAAGCTCGCGAACATGTAGGTGACCACGTGACCGCCCAGCATGTTGCCGAACAGACGCATGGCCAGGGTGAGGGGCCGCACCAGGAAGGAAATGAGCTCGATCGGCACCAGGCAGATGGCCATCACCGGGTGCATGCCCGACGGCCAGAAAAGCTTGAAGAAGCGCAGGCCGTTGCGCAGGAAGCCGATCACCAGGACGGTGGTGAAGGTCATCACCGCCAGAGCGGCGGTCACGGCGAGCTGCGAGGTCACTGAAAACCCGCCGGGGGCCAGGCTGATGACATTCAGCGTGGCGATCAGCAGGAACAGGGTGAAAATGAACGGCAGGAATGGGCGGCCGCGGTCGCCGATGATGCCGCCGGTAAGAGTCCCATCGACCATGCCGTAGAGCATCTCGGCCAGGGCCTGCATTCGACCTGGCACCACCTGGCGCCTGGCCGCGGTCAGGAAAAACAGAGAGATGAGACCAGCGGCGATGAGCATGAACAGAACGGAATTGGTGATCGACAGGTCGAGCGCGCCAAAACCCGGAATCTGGAAGGGCTCGATCGGCACGACCTTGCGCACCAGAAACTGTTCCATCGGCTCAATGGCGGCCATCTTGGTCCTTCACGCCCCTTCGTCGTCGTCACTATCTGCGACCGGCGCCGCCGGAGGCCCCGTGGCTGCCGCCCGCGCACTCATCGCCATGGCTGAACGGACCGCCGCGTAGATCGACAGACCCGCGCCGATCAGCAGTCCGCCCACAATCCCCAGAGGGCTTGTGCCAGCGAAGTGATCGACGAGCCACCCCAGACCCAGTCCCCCGAGGACGCCGCCGAGCAACTGGCCCAGCAGGCGAAATCCATCGCTCGCCGAATCGCCCATTCCCATCAGAGCGGGTTTGGAAGGCTTGCTCGCGCGAGAGGCCTCGAACGCGTCCAGCTGATGATCGAGGCTCTTGAGCGCCCCGTGGCTGGTCTCGTCCGGCTTTGGCATGAACGTCGCGGTCTTTGTGGGCGACCTGACGTCCAGACCTTGGCCCGGCCAGGTCGGCGCGGAAACTATAGGCGCGCCCTTCGCCCGTCAAGACTTCGTGATCAGTTATTAAGCGACGGAAAAATCAAAGAAATATTCATTGAAGGGCCATCGCCTCGGCCTGGCGCAGGTCCACCGAGACCAGCTGTGAGACGCCGGGCTCGCGCATGGTGACGCCATAGAGGCGATCCATGCGGCTCATGGTGAGCGCGTTGTGGCTGATGACGATGAAGCGGGTGGACGCGCGGGCGCGCATGGCCGCCAGCAGATTGCAGAACCGCTCCACATTGGCGTCGTCCAGGGGCGCGTCGGCCTCGTCGAGCACGCATACCGGCGCCGGATTGGACAGAAATACCGCGAAGATCAGGGCCATGGCGGTCAGGGCCTGCTCGCCGCCGCTCATCAGGCTCATCACCGCCATGCGCTTGCCCGGCGGGCAGGCGAGGATTTCCAGGCCAGCCTCCAGGGGATCGTCCGATTCCACCAAGCGCAGTTCGGCCTGCCCGCCCTGAAACAGGGTGACGAACAGGTCGCGGAAGTGGCCATGGATGATTTCGAAGGCGGCCAGCAGGCGCGCGCGGCCCTCTGCGTTGAGCTCTCCGATACCCTGGCGCAGCTTGCCAAGGGCCCCCGCCAGGTCGGCGCGTTCGGCGGCCAGTTCGGCCACCCGCGCGGCCAGTTCCGCCGCTTCTTCCTCGGCGCGCAGGTTGACCGGGCCCATGGCGTCGCGCTCGCGCTCAAGCGCCGCCAGCCGGGCCTCGGCCGCGCCCGGTTCGCCATCCGGCTGGTGGGAAGCGATCTCGGCGCCAAACCGGGCCTCGATTGAGTCGGGCAGGAGGCCGCTGGCCTCGGCCAGAGTCTGAGCGTGTTCGGCAAGGCGACTCTGGGCCCCGTCCAGGCGCGCATCCAGCGTGGCCCGGGCCTCGCGAGTGTCGGCGGCGCGGCCCTCGGCGGCGCGGGCGGTGCGATCGGCCTCGGCGCGGGCGGTCTCGGCGGCGGCCAGTGCGTCGGCGGCCTTGGCCTTGGCGGTCTCGGCGACAGCCAGTTCGTCCAGCAGAGCGGCGCGCCGATCCTGGGCCTTGGTCGGCGCTTCGCGCGCGGTCTCCAGAAGCGCGAGCGTCGCCACACGCGAGCAGGCGAGGTCCTCGCGGCGGCGCTGGGTGCTTTGGGCGCGCGCCGACCAGTCCGCGCGCTCGGCTGCAAGGTTGGACAGCCGCTTGGCGCGGGATTCGCATTCGCGGGTCTCGCTGTCGAGGGCAAGCTTCGCCTCCGATGCCTTCTGCCTCGCCGCCGCGGCGGCCATCCGCGCCGCCTGCAGTTGCTCGGCGAGGCCGGCGTCGACCTGGCGCTTCGCTGTCTCCGCCGTATGGGCCGCCTCGGATTTCTCGGCCTCGGCCATGTCAAGTTCGAGCCTTTGGATGGTGTCGGCCAGATGGCTGGCGCGGGCCTCCCGACCGGCGATCTCCCGTTTGCGGATCTCCAGAGCCTGGCGAGCGTCCGAGAGCGTGCGCTCCGCCGCGACTTGAGCGCCGCGCGCCGCGCGCAGCCGCGCTTCCGCGGCCTCGACCGCCGACGTCGCCTCCGTGTGCATGCCCTTCGCTTCCGCCGCTACCGGCGCCAGCTTGGTGATGCTGACCTCCAGGGCGGCCAATCGTGTCTTCTGCTCCAGCCTCGCCTGGGCGGGCCTGGGCGCATCGGCGCGGATGGTGAAGCCGTCCCAGCGCCACAGGTCGCCTTCGCGGGAGACAATCCGCGCGCCGGGCGGCAAATGGGGTTGCAGCTTCGCGCCGTCGGCGGCGTCGACAATGGCCGTGAAAGCCAGCCGCGCGGTCAGCTGGGGCGGCGCATCGACAAGATCGGCCAGGGGGCGGGCGCCCTTGGGCAACGCAGGCGCCTTCGACTCGGCGCCCGCCCAGAACGCCGGCGCCAAGGGATTCAGCGCGGCGTTCAGGTCGTCGCCCAGCGCTGCGGCCAAGGCGGCCTCGAGACCGGCGTGCGGCGCAACGCGCTCAAGGGCCGCGGGAAATTCGGACGGCGCCGCCGACAATCTGGCCAGCGCCCGCGCTTCGGTTTCGGCGCCGGCCAGGGCGTCCTCCGCCCGACGCGCCTTCATCCGCGCAAGCGCCTCGGCGGCATGGACTTCGCCCCGGACCGCTTCGACCTGTGCCAGCTCCGCTCGCGCGGCGGTGAGCGCCTCGTCCGCGTGCGCCGCCGCCACGGCTTCGTCCGACCCGGGATCGGACATAACCGCCAATGCTTCGAGTTCTGTTCGCGACTGGGTGAGGGCGACCGTGGCGCGGGTCAGTCTCGATCGCGCTTCGGAGAGCGCGCCTTCGGCGCCGCGCGCCTCGGCCTCGGCGGCCGCCAGACTTGCCGCCAGAGCCTCCACCTTCTCGTCGGCCTCGGCCCTGGCCGCCTCCGCCTCCAGTGCGGCGGCTTCCAGCGCCGGTCCGCGCTCGGGCGCTTCGTCCGCCAGCCGTTTCAGTTCCAGAACATCGGCGTCGAGCCGGGCCAGCGCGGCCGCCGCGTCCTCGAGCCACGCCGCCTCGCGTGCATCGTCCTCGGCCAGACGTTCCAGTTCAGAGGTCAGTCGCGCGGCCTCCGCCAGCGCTTGCTCCAGGTCGCGGTCGAGCCGGTCCTTCTCAATGGCGAGGCGCCCCAGAACGGCGGCCGCGGCCATTTCCCTGTCGCGCAGCGGTTTGATCACGACCTCGGCGTTCAAGGCCTGGGTGGCGGCGGAGGCGGCGGCGCGCACGGCGCCCTCCAACTCGTTGCGGGCCTGGATCGCCTGAACGGAAAGGCGCTCGGCGGCGGCCCGCGCCTCCAGCCACCTGTGAAGCAGAAGCGAGGCGTGCAGGGCGCGAATCTCGCCGGCGACAGCCTTGTATCTGGCTGCCTGGCGGGCCTCGCGGCGCAACCGGGCGAGCCTGGACTCGAGCTCGCGGGACAGATCGTCGAGACGTTCGACATTGGCCGCCGCCGCGGCGACCCGCAGCTCCGCCTCGTGGCGGCGGCCGTGCAGGCCAGTGACGCCGGCCGCCTCCTCCAGAATGCGGCGGCGGTTCTGCGGCTTGGCCGCGATCAGTTCAGAGATCTGGCCCTGTCGTACCAGGGCCGGGGAATTGGCCCCGGTGGAGGCGTCGGCGAACAGGATCTGCACATCACGCGCGCGCACCTCGCGGCCATTGACGCGGAAGGTAGAGCCCTCGCCGCGGTCGATGCGGCGCGTCACCTCCAGGGTCGGGTCGGCGCGGAACGGCGCCGGGGCGTCGCCGTCGGCATTGTCGATAGTGAGGGTGACCTCGGCGTGATTGCGCGATGGCCGCGCGGTCGAGCCGGCGAAGATGACATCCTCCATCCCCTCGCCGCGCATGGCCTTGGCCGAGGCCGCGCCCATGACCCAGCGCATGGCTTCAAGGAGGTTGGACTTGCCGCAGCCATTGGGGCCGACGACCCCGGTGAGGCCCGGCTCGATGCGGAATTCCGCCGTGTCGACGAACGACTTGAAGCCGGAAAGGCGCAGGCGGGTGAAGTCCACCGGGCTAGCGCCGCCGGTGGAGGCGTGCGGCCGCGTCGATGGCGGGTCCCAGCACCGCGAGACTGGTTTCACCCTCGAACCGGCGTCCGTTGACGTCGAACGTGGGCGTCGCGTCGACGTGGTTGTCGCGGCCGTTGGCGTCGGCTCGGGCCTCGAGAGCGGCCAGCGCGGCATGATCGGAGAGGCAGGCCGAGACCTTGACCTTGTCGAGACCGGCGCTGCCGGCGACTTCAAGCAGTTGGGGCAGGTCGTCGCCATCGGCGGCCATCCGCGGCTGGGCGGCGAAGAGGCCCTCCACGACCTGGAAATACTTGGCCTCGCCCGCGCACCTTGCGGTAAGAAACCCCGCCGCCGCGACGTCCGGATCGCCAGTGAGCATTTCCCGCAAGACAAAGCGCACACGGCCGGTGTCGATGTAGCGGTGCTTGAATGCGGGGAACACGTCTCTCGACCAGGCGCCGCAGTGCGGACAGCCCAGCGAGGCGTATTCGATCACGGTCACAGGCGCCTTGGCGGACCCGAGGCTCATGTCGCCGGGCGCAGCCGCCCACGCGGCGGTTGCGGCGAGCGCGAAACCAACGGAGAGACAGAGTCCCAATCTGGACCGGGAAAGGGTCACGTGGCGGGCTGACCCCCGCCCGCCTGGGCCTTGGCGACCGCCGCGTCCATCTGGGGCAGGGTCATCTCACCCTTGTCATAGGTGACTCCGTTGACCACGAACGTCGGCGTGCCGGTGATCTTGTCGTCGTCCATATAGCGCTGCCAGCGGCTGTTCAGCGCTTTGATCCCCTGCGGATCGCGGATGCAGGCTTCGAACTGAGCGTCCGTCAGGCCGGCCGAACGCGCGATCTGCAGCAGCAGGGCGTGCGGATCGCCATCGGCCCCTTCATGCAGCGCCGCGACATGGAAGATGGCGTCCACGACCTGGAAGTATTTGTCCTTGCCGGCGCAGCGGGCGGTGAGGAAACCGGCGGCGGCGATGGACGGATCGCCAGTGAGCGCCTCCCTGGTCACATAGAAGACCTTGCCGGTGTCGATGTATTTGGCCTTGAACGCTGGAAATACGTCGTTGTTGAACGTCGCACAGTGGGGACAGGACACCGAGGCGTATTCGATGATCGTGACGGGGGCCTTGGGATTGCCGAGGGTCATGTCGTCCGCCGAGACTCCGGTCGCGGTTTTCTGACAGGCTCCGAGAGAGACGGCGGCGAGGGCGGCGAGAACGACGAAAAGGCGCATCATGATTTCCCGGTGGGGGACGAGGGGCGAAATAGAGCGCGATTCCGCGCCCGTCCAAAGACAGCCGCCTTTATCGGCGGCGGCGGCGAGGTCAAGGGCGCTCGCCGCGAAGCACCTCTCGGCCCAGACGTGTGAGAGCGTTCTTCAGCGGGCCGTCCGGCATATCGGCGAGGCTTTCCGCCAGGGCCTGCTCCTTGGCCGCGTCGAGCGGCCCTCGCGCCCGAGGTTTTCGCGGACTGGGGGGGCGCGGGACGCCCCTCAGGGGACCCTGCACGATGCGCAGGCGCTCCACCGCCGAGGGGCCCAGGAACAGGTTGACCCGGGCCAGGATGTCCGCGGCCTGATGTTGGATGATTGTGGCGGCAGGTCCGTCGACGCGAATCTCCAGGCTGGCCCCGCCGCCCCCTCTGGGGCTCGATACGCGCACCGGTTCGGTGCGGCGGGCCAGGGTCTTGCCGACGATTTCGGTCCAACGCGCCTTCAAGCCCTCCGCGCCTTGGCCGTATTTGGCGTCGAGCGCCTTGAGCGTCGAGGCCAGGGCCCTGCCCGCCAGAGGCGGCGGCCGGCGCACGGGCCGGGTGCGGTGCTCGGCCAATATGCGCGCGGCTTCGGCTGGAGTGGGGAGCGTCCGGATCATCGATCCGTATAATAGGCCTTCACATGCCTCCCGTCGCCAAAATCCGCGCCCAACTCCTCACCTGGTACGACGCCAACGCCCGCGTCCTGCCTTGGCGCGCCCGCGCCGGCGAGCGGGCGGATCCCTACCGCGTGTGGTTGTCTGAAATCATGCTGCAGCAGACGACGGTGGCCCACGCTACGCCCTATTTCCTCGCCTTCACCCACAGGTGGCCGACCGTGACGGACCTGGCGGCGGCGGACGACGGGGACGTCATGGCCGCCTGGGCCGGGCTTGGCTACTACGCCCGGGCGCGCAATTTGCTGGCCTGCGCCCGAACGGTCGCCCGCGAATTGGGCGGCGTATTCCCACCGACCGAAGAGGGCCTCCGGCGGTTGCCGGGCGTGGGTCCCTACACCGCCGCGGCCATCGCCGCGATCGGCTTTGGCAAGGCGGCCAATGTCGTGGACAGCAATGTGGAGCGTGTCGTCGCCCGCCTGTTCGCCGTGGAGACGCCGCTTCCGGCCGCCAAGACCGAACTCGCGCGCCTGGCCGCGACACTCGCCACGGCTGAGCGGCCGGGTGACTGGGCCCAGGCGATGATGGACCTTGGCGCCACCGTGTGCCGTCCTGGCGCGCCGCTGTGCGAGAGATGTCCGCTGTCAGACGCCTGCTTGGCGCGGCCCGCGCCGGAGGGATTTCCGCGCAAGGCGGCGAAGGCACCTCGGCCGCATCGTTATGGGGTGATCTACCGACTGACCCACGCCGGGAGCGTCGGCTTGGTGAGACGGCCGCCCAAGGGACTGCTAGGCGGCATGCTGGGCCTCCCCACCACGGAGTGGCGGGCCGCGCCCTGGACGGCGGCGGAGGCGCTGGCGGAGGCGCCGCTCGCCGGCGACTGGCGCGCCGCCGGCTCGGTGGAGCACGTCTTCACGCACTTTTCGCTCAGCCTGATGATCTTCGAGGCGCCGGCGGGCGCGCGTGCGGAATGGCTCACCTGGACGCCCTTACCGCAGGCGGCCGCTCAGACGCCGTCGGTGTTCGCCAAGGCGCTGCGCGGCCTTGCCTGACCAGAGGTTCAGGCCGCCATGGCGGCTCGCATCTTGTCGCGCAGCACGTCGATGGGGGCGAGGCCCGTGTCGGTGCGGATGTGCCAATAGGTCCAGCCGTTGCATGCGGGTTGTGACTGAATCATCGCGCCCACCTTGTGGATGGAGCCGGTGAGGTCGCCCGCCACCAGGCTGCCGTCCGCGCGTACGCGAGCCGCACGCACGCCTTTAGGGCACCAGATGAGATCGCCAGGCCGGACGAGGCCCGCCTCGACAAGCTGGCCGAAGGGCACGCGTGGCTCGGACCGCTTCGAGCCCATTACCTCCACCGAATCGGCGGGGGCCGGGACCACGGCCGCGATGCGCGCCTCGGCCGCCTCCGCGTAGGGCGCCTCGCGCTCGATGCCGATGAAGTGGCGGCCGAGGCGTTTGGCCACGGCGCCGGTGGTGCCAACGCCGAAAAACGGATCCAGGATCACCTCGCCCGGTTTCGTCGACGCCAGGATCACCCGATGCAGCAGCGCCTCCGGCTTTTGCGTGGGATGGACCTTGACGCCTTGGGCGTCCCGCAGCCGTTCCTCACCGGTGGCCAGCGGGAACGTCCAATCCGAGCGCATCTGCAGCTCGTCATTGGCCATCTTCAGGGCGTCGTAGTTAAAAGTGTAGCGCCGTGCGCCCCGGGACTTGGCCGCCCAGATCAGGGTTTCGTGGGCGTTGGTGAAGCGCGCGCCCTTGAAATTCGGCATGGGATTGGTTTTGCGCCAGACGACGTCGTTCAGGATCCAAAAGCCCAGATCCTGCAGCACGCGGCCGACACGAAAAATGTTGTGATAGCTGCCGATCACCCAAAGTGCGCCGTCATCCTTGAGCACGCGGCGGCAGGCGGTCAGCCACGCCTCGGTGAAGGCGTCGTATTCGGCGAAGGATTCGAAATGGTCCCAGGCGTCATCGACCGCGTCCACCTTGGAGTTGTCGGGACGCAACAGGTCGCCGCCCAGCTGCAGGTTGTAGGGCGGATCGGCGAACACGAGGTCCACCGACTTCTCCGGCAGCCGGGCCATTTCGGCCACGCAGTCGCCGACAATGATACGATCGGGCTCCATCAGGGGCCTCCAGGGAAATGACCCCGCAAAATCCCCGTCCCAGATGAAGGGGGCGTTAAGGAGCCTGACAGGCCTCGAAGCCGGAGCGCAAGGCCGCCTCGTCGAGATCGCGGCCGATGAACACCATTCGGCTCTCGCGCAGGTCCTTGTCGGACCAGGGCCGCTGGAAGTCGCCCTCCAGGATCATGTGCACGGCCTGGAAGACCAGACGCCGCTCGTCACCGGCCACATCGATGATGCCCTTGGCGCGTAGAATGTCCGGCCCTTTGGCCGCAAGCAGCTCGTTCAGCCAGCGGCTGATCTTGTTGGCGTCCAGCGGACGGGCAGCGCGCAGGGCCACGCCCTTGATGTCGTCGTCGTGGACATGATCGTGGTGGTGATGGTGTTCATGATCGTCACCGCAGTCGTCGTCATGAACGTGCCCGGGCTCAGCATGCGCCGGGTTGAGGAATTCCGGCTCGAGCGCGACGATGCGCTCGAGATCGAAGCCGCCGCGCCCGAGGATAGCGTCCAGCGGCACGTTCGAGCGTTCCGCGCGATGGATCTTGGCCAAAGGGTTTAGCCGCCGAAGGCGCGCCTCGACCGCCGCCAGGTCGTCAGCCGACACCAGGTCCGTCTTGTTGAGCACGATCTGGTCGGCGAAGGCGATCTGCTCGCGCGCCTCGCGGCTGTGCGAGAGGCTGGAGGCGATGTGTTTGGCGTCCACCACGGTGGTCACAGAGTCCAGGCGGGTCTTGGCCTTTACGTCGTCGTCGACGAAGAAGGTCTGGGCCACCGGGCCGGGATCGGCGAGGCCCGTGGTCTCGATGATGATGGCGTCGAACCCGCGCGTGGCGCTCGCCTGACGCTTCATCAGGCCCTGGAGGACGCGGATCAGGTCGCCGCGCACGGTGCAGCAGACACAGCCGTTGTTCATCTCGAACACTTCTTCGTCGGCGCCGACCACCAACTCGTTGTCGATGCCGATTTCGCCGAATTCGTTGACGATGACGGCGTAGCGCTTGCCGTGGTCTTCGCTGAGAATGCGATTCAAGAGCGTGGTTTTGCCCGCGCCGAGGTAGCCGGTCAGCACGGTGACGGGGATCTGGTTCATGGGACGCTATGTAGGGGCGAGGGGCGCGATGGTTCAACGGCGCCGCGCCTTGACCTTGCGATCCGCGCCGCTATAAGTCGCCCTCCGTCGCCCGCGGGTCTACTCGCGGGCGCATTTCGTTATTCCCTATGAACGTTCCGAAGGCGCTTTGACGATGTACGCTGTGATCAAGACCGGCGGCAAGCAGTACCGGGTCCAGGCCGGCGACATCATCGTCGTCGAAAAGCTTCTGGGTGAACCCGGCGCCCATGTCGCCTTCGACGAAGTGCTTATGATTGGCGAGGGCGAAGCGGTGACGCTTGGCGCCCCGCTGGTGGACGGCGCCAGCGTCAGCGCCACCCTGATCGAGACCCGCAAGGGTGAGAAGATCAAGGTGTTCAAAAAGATTCGCCGCCAGGGCTATCGCCGGACGCTTGGCCACCGTCAGTTCGAGACCGTGCTGCGCGTCACCGGCATCGCCGGCGACGGCAAGAGCGAGGACTGGGCCGGAGAGGTCGACTTGACCCCCCGGTCGGAGCGCCGTCTGCGCGACCGCAATCTCGCCCGCACGGTGGACGCCGCCACGGCCAGGGCCGATGCCCACGCCGCGTTCGAGCATGACGATGACTTTGCGGACGTGAAGCCCGCCAAGGCCAAGCCCGCGGCCAAGAAAGTCACCGCCAAGCCGGCCAAGGCTCAAGCGAAAGCCGCCAAGCCGGCCAAAGCCCCCAAGGTCGAAGCGAAGGCCGCCAAGCCGACCAAAGCCAAGCCCGCGAAGGCCGAAGCCAAAAAGGCCCCGGCCAAGAAAGCCAAGCCGACCGGCAAGGCTTGAGTTTAAGATCGAGATCCGGAGACCACACCCATGGCTCACAAGAAATCAGGCGGCTCCTCACGCAACGGTCGCGACTCCGCTGGCCGCCGTCTCGGCGTGAAGAAGTTCGGCGGCGAAGCCGTGGACGCTGGCAACATCATCGTACGCCAACGCGGCACCAAGTTTTGGCCGGGTGAAAATGTGGGCATGGGCAAGGACCATACCCTTTTCGCCAAGGCCGCCGGGGCGGTGAAGTTCGTCACCAAGCGCCTGGACCGGACCTACGTCGCCGTGGCTCCGAGCGCCAACCCCGACTAAACGATCCGAAAATCGCCTTCGGATCGCAATAATTTCGCGATCCGGGCCAGCCATTTAAGAGCGGGGGCGTCCGGAAAAGGACCTCCCGCTCTTTGGTTTTGGCCTGAAAGGCACGGACGATGAGCCCGCCGACGCTTCACACCGACCGCCTCGTGCTTCGGCCGCTGGCGCTCGCCGACGCGGCGCCCATGACGCCGCTCGCCGACGACCCTGGCGTCGCGACGATGACCACCTCCACTCCCCATCCGTTCAGCCAGGACATCGCCGAAGGCCTCATCGCGCGCATGGAGGCCGCCGACACGGCGCGGGAGCTGGTGCTGGCGATCGAACGCCGCGACGGCGCCTTCATGGGTGTGATCGGATTTCATCCCAAGGACGGGCTGGGGCCCGAACTCGGCTACTGGATCGGCCGCCCGTTCTGGGGCGCGGGCTATATGACCGAGGCGGTGATCGCCGCGCTCGCCTGGGTGCGCGAGGGCTGGGCCCGGCGCGTCCTCACCTCGGGCCACTTCGCCGACAACGCGCCGTCTGGTCGGGTGCTGACCAAGGCGGACTTCCTCTACACCGGCGAGGTGGAGCAGCGCTTCTCCATCGCCAGAGGCGAAGACGCCGCCACGCGCATGATGGTCTGGCTGGCCTGAACACGGCTTTTGCGGCCCAACGACACCAGGGGATGACAAGGGGGGGAAGAGTCGCTATCTACCCTGCCAACTATCGTCCGTTGCGCTGGATGGCGTTTACGAGCGGCGGCCCTCAAGAAGGCCTGCCGCTTTTTTATTGGTCATCGGCGTCTTTGTTGGAAGGCCTCAAGATTGCGCGGCAAGACCGCCGAGGATTTCACGCTCCTGGAGCTCATCGACCCCGTGGCCGAGGCCGCCGGCTATGCGGTGGTGCGCCTGCGTCTGATGGGCGGCGACCGGGCGCGGAAGCTGCAGATCCTGGCCGAGCGGGCGGATGGGAGCATGTCGATAGCGGACTGCGCGCGCCTGGCTCGGGCGATCTCCGAGGTGCTGGACGCCGCCGATCCGGTCCGCGGCGAATATCTGCTCGAAGTGTCGAGCCCGGGGCTCGACCGGCCGCTCACGCGGATCGAAGACTTCGCCGCCTATGAGGGCTTTCAGGCCAAGCTGGAGCTCGATCGCCTGGCCGAGGGCCGCAAGCGCTTCAAGGGCGAGTTGGCCGGCGTCGAGGGCGACCACGTGGCCATCAATCTTGAAGGGGAGGACGAAACTGCCCTCCTGCCCTTCGCCTGGATCATCGAAGCCCGGCTCGTCGTCGACGACGCCCTGTTGAAACGCGGCGCGGACGCCAGAGCCGCCCGCCTTGCCGAAACCGAAACCCACACGACGAATTCCCGAGGACCCCAGTCATGACCACGACCGGCATTTCAGCCAACCGGCTCGAACTTCTGCAGATCGCCGACGCCGTCGCGCGCGAAAAGTCGATCGAGAAGGAGATCGTCATCGAGGCGATCGAAGAGGCGATCCAGAAAGCCGCCCGCTCGCGCTATGGCGCCGAGCACGACATCCGCGTCCACATCGACACCAAGACCGGCGAGACCACCATCACCCGCGTGGTGACGGTCATCGAAGATGACTCCGAGCCGGTCATCGATCCGGAAACCCAGCTCGAAACGCCGCTCAACGAATACGCCAACAAGCGCCTGACCGATGCACTGGTGGACGACAAGGACGCCTTCATCGGCAAGACCTACGTCGAAGAGCTGCCGCCCTTTGAGTTCGGCCGCGTCCAGACCCAGATGGCCCGCCAGGTGGTCACCGGGATGGTGCGCGAGGCCGAGCGCGAGCGGCAGTTCGAGGAGTTCAAGGACCGCGTCGGCGAGATCGTCAACGGTGTCGCCAAGCGCGTGGAATACGGCAATGTCATCGTCGACCTTGGCCGCGGCGAAGGCATCATGCGCCGCGACCAGTCGATCCCGCGCGAGGCCTTCCAGGTCGGCGACCGGGTGCGCGCCTACATCTATGACGTGCGCCGCGAGACCAAGGGCCCGCAGATCATGCTCTCCCGGGCCCACGGCGGTTTCATGGCCAAGCTGTTCGCCCAGGAAGTGCCCGAAGTTTACGACGGGGTGATCGAGATTCGCGCCGTGGCCCGTGATCCGGGCAGCCGGGCCAAGATGGCCGTGGTCTCCAACGATTCGTCGATCGACCCGGTCGGGGCGTGCGTGGGCATGCGCGGCTCGCGCGTGCAGGCGGTGGTGGCCGAACTGCAGGGCGAGAAGATCGACATCATCCAGTGGAACCCGGACGAGGCGACGTTCCTTGTCAATGCGCTCGCGCCGGCGGAAGTCACCAAGGTGGTGATGGATGAGGAAGAAGAGCGGGTCGAAGTGGTGGTGCCAGACGAGCAGCTGTCGCTGGCCATTGGCCGGCGCGGTCAGAACGTGCGCTTGGCCAGCCAGCTCACCGGTTGGCAGATCGACATCATGGCTGAGAGCCAGGAGAGCGAGCGGCGCCAGCGCGAGTTCGCCGAGCGCACGGCTCTGTTTCAGGAGGCGCTCGACGTCGACGAGGTCATCGCCCAGCTTTTGGTCACCGAGGGCTTCGCCACCGTGGAGGACGTTGCCTATGTGGATATCGGCGAGGTCGCGGCCATCGAGGGCTTCGACGAAGACACTGCCGAGGAAATCCAGGCCCGGGCGCGCGACTTTCTCGACCGCGAGGCGGCCGAACTCGACGCCAAGCGGCGCGAGCTTGGCGTGGACGACGCCGTGCTGGAGGTGGAGGGCGTGACGCCCGCCATCGCCGTGGCGCTGGGCGAGGGCGAAGTGAAGACGCTCGAAGACCTCGCCGGTCTGGTGCCGGACGACCTGCGCGGCTGGTATGAATCCAAGGGCGCCGAGCGCGTGCGGGAAGCCGGCATGCTGGAAAGCTTCGCCCTCTCTCCCGAGGATGCGGAGGCGCTGATCATGCGCGCCCGTGTGGCCGCCGGCTGGATCGAGGCGGACGCCTACGTCGAGGCCGAGGAGCCTGAAGTGGAAGAGGAGGCGCAGGACGAAGCGTCCCGCGTATTCGGCGATGGCCCGCGAGCGGAGTAAGGCGGGGATACCAGCCCGAGAGGACGGCGCCACCCACGCGGCGGCGCATCGCGAACGGAGAGACATCGTCTCCGGCGAGGTGCTGGACGAGGCGCGCCTGATCCGTTTCGTGGCGGGCCCCGAGGGCGTGGTCACGCCCGATCTGGGGCGCAAGCTGCCGGGGAGGGGGCTGTGGGTGGCTGCTGACCGGGCCTCGGTGGAGACCGCCGCGCGCAAGGGCCTGTTCGCGCGCGCGACCAAGGCGCGTCTGATCGCGGCCGCCGATCTGGCCGACCAGGTGGAGTCGTTGCTGCTCGCACGGCTCCTCGCGGGCCTCGGCCTTGCGCGCAAGGCCGGTGTGCTTACCTTTGGCTTCGACAGGGTGCTGGCCCAGGTCGCCGCCGGTCGTGTCGCTATGCTGGTCGAGGCCGCCGACGGCGCCCGCGACGGGCGGCGCAAGCTGGAGGCCGCGGGCCGAAGGCTGCAGCGGCCGCCGCGCCTCATAGGATTGTTCAGTTCGGCAGAATTGAGTTTGGCCTTGGGCGCGGAGAATGTGATACACAGCGCCTTCCTCGCTGGGCGAGGCGCCGAACGCTGGACATCGGATGTCGAGCGGCTATCTGGCTTCCGCCCGCTCCTACCCGCGGGTTGGCGCGAGGATTCTTAAGGCCGCGAAGCGCGCCTTGGGCGAGGGGCCGCCACGGCCCCTCGAAACATTTTGGAACGACTTTGCCCTGTCAGGGGCTGACGGACGGTAATTGAACGAGCGCATGACGGACGAAAACGACAGCGGCCGACCTACACCAACGCCCGGCGCTCGCGCGCCGCTCACGCTCAAGCCACGTCTCAGCGGAGCGGTGAGTTCGGGCATGGTGAAGCAGAGCTTCAGCCACGGCCGGTCGAAGACGGTGGTCGTCGAGACCAAGCGCCGGCGCGTGGATGCGCCCGGCGTGGGTCCGGGCGTGGTCGCTGAACGGCGTGGCGCCTTCGAAGTCCGAGCCCCGGCGCCGGCGGCGAGGCCCGCTCCCGCGCCGTCCGCCGCGCTCACCGGTGCGGCCGCGCGCGGTCTTTCCGAGGACGAACGCCGCGCTCGCCAGCGAGTTATCGAGGAAGCGCGCCGCGCGCACGAGCGTCAGGCCGCGGAGCCCGACACCCATGTCCCGGCAGACGAATCGCCGGCGCCCGAGCCGGTGGTGGAGGCCGCTCCGCAGGTGGCTGAGGCCGCCGCGCCTGCCCCGGCGCCCGTCACCGAGGCGCCCGCGCCTGAGCCGGCCCCGGAGCCAGCGCGCGCTGTTGAAAAGCCCGCAGCCCGGCACGTGGAGGCGCCGCGCCCCTCGGCCGCGCCGCGACCGACCGTGCCTGGCCAGACCCGGACCTATGAGCCTGGACGCGAGCGCCGCGACGATCGACCGACGACCACCACCTACCGCCCCGAGCGGCCGGCCAGCGGCGTCGCCTTCAACCAGCGTGTCGCCAGGCCAGGCGCCGGGTACGAACCCCGGCCGCCCCGCGAGGTCGCCCCCAACGATCGCGACATCGCCCCATCCCAGCGCGAACGGCCCGCACGCCCCGGCGAGACGGTCCGTTATTCTGCTACGGCGCCGCGGCCTCCGAGAGACGGCGCCCGCCCGGGCGGGCCGCGCGGCGCGGTTCCCAGAACCGCGGCCGCTCCGGCCGAGCCCGAGTTCCAGCGCGCCAGCCGCCAGCCGCCGCGCCCGGGCAGCCTCAACCTGGATCGCCGGCCTGATTTCGACGACGAAGACAGCCGCAAGGCTCGCGCTGGCGCGGGCAAGGCCGTTTCGCGCACCAGGGGCGAGCCCAAACGTCGGGAAGGCCGCCTGACCATCCAGGCCGTGGCCGGAGACGACGAGGGCGCCATCGAGCGCATGCGCTCCCTTGCTTCCGTTCGGCGGGCCCGCGAGCGCGAACGCGAAAAGCGCCGTGGCGGAGACCAGGACGCGGCCAAGAACGCACGCGAAGTGGTCATCCCCGATGTCATCACCGTGCAGGAGCTGGCCGGACGCATGGCCGTGCGTGCGGTGGAGATCCTGAAGTTCCTCGCCCGCGAAGGCATGATGCTCAAGGCCGCGGACGTCATCGAATCCGACACCGCCGAACTGGTGGCCACCGAATTCGGCCACACCGTGCGCCGCGTCTCGGAGAGCGACGTGGAGACCGGCTTCCTGGCCGAGGAAGATATCGACGATCACCTGGAGTCCCGTCCCCCGGTGGTCACCGTCATGGGTCACGTGGACCACGGCAAGACATCCTTGCTGGATGCGCTGCGCGCCACCGATGTGGCCGGCGCCGAGCACGGCGGTATCACCCAACACATCGGCGCCTATCAGGTGCGCCTGGAGGGCGGCGAGCGTGTCACCTTCCTCGACACCCCCGGCCACGCCGCTTTCAGCGCGATGCGCGCGCGGGGCGCCAACATCACCGACATCGTTGTTCTGGTGGTGGCGGCGGACGATGGCGTCATGCCCCAGACCATCGAGGCCATTCAGCACGCCCGGGCCGCCGGCGCGCCGATGATCGTGGCCATCAACAAGATCGACAAGCCGGGCGCCGACCCCAACCGGGTGGTCAACGAACTGCTCCAGCACGAAGTGGTGGTTGAGGCTCTCGGCGGCGACACCCAGACGGTGGAGGTCTCGGCGCTGCAGAAGACCGGTCTCGACGAGCTGCTCCAGGCGATCCTGGTCCAGGCCGAGGTCATGGAGCTCAAGGCCAATCCCGACCGGACGGCCGAGGGCGTGGTGATCGAGAGCAAGCTCGACCGCGGTCGTGGCGCTGTCGCGACGGTGCTGGTCAAGCGCGGCACCCTGCGTCGGGGCGAGATCGTCGTCGCCGGCGCTCAGTTTGGCCGCGTGCGCGCGCTCCTCAATGAGCGTGACGAGCAGGTGGAGGCGGCCGGCCCGTCCTCGCCGGTGGAAATTCTTGGCCTCGACGGCGCTCCCGATCCCGGCGAGCCGTTCGCCGTGGTGGAGAACGAAGCGCGGGCGCGCGAGCTGACCGACTACCGCATTCGCCTGAAGCGCGAGCGTTCGCTCTCGCCAGTGGGCGCTGGCGGGACTTTGGCCGACATGATGGCCAAGTTGGCCGACAAGAAGGTCTCAGAGCTGCCGGTGGTGGTGAAGGCCGATGTGCAGGGCTCGTCGGAGGCCATCGTCGGCGCGCTCGATCGTCTGGGAACGGACGAAGTCCGCGCGCGGATCATTCTCTCGGGCGCCGGCGGCATCAACGAGAGCTACGTGATGCTGGCCAAGGGCGCCGGCGCCTCGATCCTCGGCTTCAATGTGCGCGCCTCGAAGCAGGCGAGGGATCTGGCTGAGCGCGAAGGCGTGGAGATCCGCTACTACGCGATCATCTACGACCTGATCGACGACATCAAAGGCGTGCTCTCGGGGATGCTGGCGCCCATTCAGCGGGAAACCTTCCTGGGCGCGGCCGAGGTGCTGCAGGCGTTCGACATCTCCAAGGTCGGCCGAATCGCCGGTTGCCGGGTCCGCGAGGGCGTGGTGCGACGCGGTGCGCGCGTGCGCATCATCCGCGACGACGTGGTCGTGCTCGAGCTTGGCACCCTCCAAACCCTCAAGCGCTTCAAGGACGAGGTGGCCGAGGTACAGTCCGGTCAAGAGTGCGGCATGGCCTTCGCCGGCTTCCAGGACATCCAGGCCGGCGATCAGATCGAATGCTTCACGGTCGAAGAGGTCAAGCGGTCGCTGTAGGTATTCGCGCGGGGGTCCCTCACTCCTTGTCCCGAAACTTGTAGCGGGCGCGGTTGGCCTTGTGGATGGTAATCCAGTGCTTACGGTTCTTCTCGCGTAAGACGGGATCTTCCCTGCGCGCCAGATGATCCAGCTCGCGGCCGAGCTTCTGAAAGCTCCGCCAGCGCGCCTCATCCAGATCGCCCGCTTCGATCGCCGCGCGCACGGCGCAACCCGGCTCATTGCCGTGACTACAGTCAGAGAACCGGCAGCTGGCGGCCAGAGCCTCGACGTCGTCAAACGCCTGAGAAAGACCCTCCGCCGCGTCGTCCAACGCCAGTTCGCGCATGCCGGGCGTATCCAGCAGAAGTCCGCCGCCCGGAAGCAGAATGAGTTCGCGGTGCGATGTGGTGTGGCGGCCTCGCGCGTCATCTCCGCGCACGGCGCCCACGGCCATGCGGTCTTCCCCGAGCAAGGCGTTGGCGAGGGTCGATTTGCCAGCCCCTGAGGCCCCCACCATCACCGCGGTCGCGCCTTGCGTCAGATAGCCCCGGACGGCGTCCAGCCCGGCGCCAGAGACGGTGGAGAGGGCGATCACCGGTGCTCCGGCGGCGACGCGCCGCGCCAATTCCACCTGGCTGTCCACGTCGGCGGCGAGATCCGCCTTGGTCAACAGCGCCACCGGCGCGGCCCCGCTCGCCCAGGCCTGGGTCAGATAGCGTTCCAGGCGCCTCACGTTGAGGCCCACCTCCAGGGAGGCGACCAGGAAGGCTACGTCGACATTGGCGGCCACGACCTGAACTTCGCCCTCCGGTGAGCGGCGCGTGAATGCCGTGCGGCGGGGCAGCACATGCTCGATCAGCGCCGGGCCGTCCGCCGGCGGGGGCGACGCGGCCACCCAGTCGCCGGTGACCGGATAGCCGCCGCGCACGGCGTCGCGGGCCAGCCGCCCGGAAATCTCCGCGCGCACTTCACCCGCGGCGGTGACTAGGCGCCATTGGCCGCGGTGTTGCGCCGCTACGCGGCCGGCGATGAGGCCGGCGGCGGCGTGAGGCGCGAAGTCTTGCCGGAGCACATCGCTCCAGCCGTAGGTTTCCAGCAAAGGGATGATCCTTCGATCGACGTGGGGAGGGGCGCCGGCCGAAGCTTGGGTTTCGCCTAGCGGCGGGCGCGCGGAAGGGTTTGGCGGCGGGACACAGTCATCAGTTTACCCCTCCTTTCCTTCCGAGGATCGACAACGCCAGGGTAGGCGCGAGACTCAGGGGCCGTCAATAAACCCATGGGATGAGCCGCCAGGTGCGCGCGCGGTAGGCTTGGTACTGGTCGCCGAACTGGCTGGCGAGCAGGCGCTCCTCGGAATCGATGCGGGCGATCAGCGGCGGGAGCAGAGCCAGGGTCAGCAGCACCCCGATCCATGATCGGAACGCTAAGCCCCAGCCGAGCGTGATCGCGATCAAGCCTACGTAGCTCGGGTTACGCACGAGGCCGAAAAGACCATCGGTGACCAGTTCATGGCCCGGCTGGATGGCCACCAGGCCGCTGAAGCGGCGGCCAAGCACAAACACCGGAGCCATGCGCAGCACGCCGCCGAGAACGTAGACGGCGATGCCGATCCAGCGCACGGCGTGGCCGCCAATCACCCAGAAACCGGCGCCGTCGGACCAGGCCGGCAGGTAGCCATCGGCCACGCCGATCAGGCCAAAGGCGATCAGCACCCAGCGGTTGGCGCGGTCCTCGCGAACGCCTCGGCTGAGTGTCCCTTCGGTGAACGCCGCCACCGCCGCCATGGCGTAGGACGCCACGGCCAAGGCGATGAGCGCCGGCTGGGCCATGAACGTCGCCAGACCCCCTTCACCCCACACGGCCAGGCCCAGATAGACTGTGACCGAAATGAGCGTGATCAGCGCTATGACGAATCTGCGCAACGGGAGTCCTCCTTACGGGCGTTGCAACGGTTCGGAGATTAAGAGGTTTCAGGTCGCGCGTCCTGACCTTGCCTTGCGCGCCTGGCGCTTCGTCCCCAAAGATGGCGCCGGCCATAAGCGGGGGTCCGTATGAGCGATACCGACGCGCCTAGCGCGCCCGCTGGGCTGCTCCGCGTTCTTGGCCTCGTGTTCGGCCTCGCTGTCGTGGTGGGCGGAGTCATCGGCTCCGGCATCATGCGCGCGCCTGGCATCGTGGCTCAGGGATTCACCACCGCCCCGCTGATCCTCGCGGTCTGGACGGCGGGCGGCCTGGTGGCCATGCTCGCCGCCATGCCGCTGGTGGAGGCGGGGTCCTCAATCCCCCTGGCGGGAGGGCCTTTTCCCATCGCTGAACGCGCATTTGGGCGCACGGCGGGCTTTTTCACCGGCTGGATCGGGTGGGTTCAGTATGCGGCCTCCAGCGCGTTCATCTCTTCGGTGTTCGGCGAATACGTCCATCGCCTGGGGTTCCTGCCGGGCGTCTCGACACATATTCTGGCTTGCGGCCTTATCATCGCGGTGGCGGCGCTCAACTGGACCGGGACGCGACTCAGCGGCGCCTCTCAGAGCGTGGCCAGCGCCATCAAGGGCGCGGCGTTCATCGTGTTGACGGTGATCTTGTTTCTGTCGCCCAGAGGTCCGGCGATCGCCGCGCCGCCTATGGCCGCCGTCGCCAGTGTCGGCGCGGCGGTAATGGCCATACGCTTGATCTACCAGACCTACGCCGGCTGGGACGCGGCCATCTATTTTTCCGAGGAAGTCCATCGCCCCGACCGCAACGTGGCGCGGGCGACATTCCTCGGCATCGGTCTGGTCACCGTCCTTTATGTGTTGGTGAACGCCGCCACGTTGCACGTGCTCTCGCCGGCGGCGCTGGCCGGATCGTCCCTGGCCGTGGGCGACGCGGCCAAGGTCAGCATGGGCCACGCGGCCGACACGGTGATCACCGCCATCGGGCTCTTTTCCCTGGCCGCCATCGTCAATCTGCAGACCATGGCCGCCACGCGCATCACTTTCCGCATGGCCAGGGACGGCGCCCTGCCCGCTTGGCTGGGGCGGGTGGCGCCCGGCGGCACGCCGCGCCAGAGCCTCATCGTTCTGGTCGCGTTCTCTCTGATATTCGCCGCCACCGGAGGCTACGAGAGCATCGTGCGTATCTACGCCCCATGGTCGATCGGGGTGATCTTCATCATCTGCGTGGCGGCGATCCGACTGCGCTATGTGGAGCCCGATCTGCCAAGGCCCTGGCGCATGCCGCTGTTTCCCTGGCCCGCCGTCCTGGCGGCCCTGCTGCAGGGCGCGTTGATCGCGGTGGTGGTGTGGGACGACCCGGCGTCCGGCGCTATCTCCGGGCTCGTCGCCCTGGCGCCGCTGCCGATCTATTTCCTCTTCGCCCGGCGCTGGCGCGAAGCAGCGCTGCGTGAATTTGGCCCGAGCGTGCGTTAGAGGTCCTCCATGACCTACCAAGATGCGCTGAAGGATTACGACCGCTTCGACTTCACCGATCCGGCCGGGCGCTGGACGCGGCCGGTGTTCCGGCGCGGATCGGGCCCGGCGGTGATCGTGATCCACGAGATGCCGGGCCTGCATCCCCTGGTGATCCGCTTCGCCGACCGTGTGGCCGCCGCCGGCATGACCGTCTTCTGCCCCAGCCTGTTCGGCGAGCCGGGCCGCGACGTCACCCCCGGCTATTCCGTGGGCGTCATGCTCAAGGCCCTGTGCGTCAGCCGCGAGTTCCACGTCTGGGCCACGAACCGGTCGAGCCCGATCGTGGACTGGCTGCGCGCCCTCGCGGCCAAAGCCCACGCGGACTGCGGCGGCAAGGGCGTGGGCGCCGTGGGCATGTGCTTTACCGGCAATTTCGCCCTGGCCATGATGACCGAGCCGGCGGTGGTCGCCCCGGTGATGTCCCAGCCGTCCCTGCCCATCGCCGGCCGCTCGCCGGTCCGCGGCGCCGCCATCGGCGTCTCGCCGGACGAGATCGCCTGCGCCAAACGGCGGTTCGCGAGCGAAGGCCTCTCGCTCATGGCCATGCGCTTCAAGGGCGATCCGTTCGTGCCCGAAGCGCGCTTCGACACCCTGAAGCAGGAATTCGGCGACGCCTTGGAATCGGTGGAGCTGGAGGCCGACGACGGCTTTCCCGACCCGCGCATGGCCGCCCACTCGGTGCTCACCCTGCATTTGAAGGACGATGATCCAGACGGCCCCACCAAGCGTTGCGAGCAGAGGGTGATCGCCTTCTTCAAGGAAAGGACCGGCCCATGAAGCTTCCTCTGGCCGCCGCATTCAGCCTGCTCGCGCTTGCGACCGGCTGCGCCACCACGGAACGCCTCTCGGCCGCCAACGACGTTCACACCCTGATGATCGCCATCCGCGACGATGACGGGCCGGCCTTCGACGCCCACGTCGACCGCCGCGCCCTGGAGGCCCAGATTCAGGCCCGGATCGTGGCCCGGACCGCGTCGCCGGATTCGTCCGAAGCGGTCCGGGGCCTTGGCGTCATCCTTTCGGGGCCGCTGGCGCGCGCCGCCGGCGGCCTTCTCGTCCAGCCGGAGGTGTTCCGCGCCGTGGCCGACTACTACGGCTACAAACCCTCGACCCCCATCCCCGGAACCCTCGCCATCGCCAGCGCCTTGCGTCCGCTGCCCGATGGCCGGGTGTGCGCGGTGACCCGCCGCAAGGGCCGGTGCCTGGTCACTTTCGCCAACGAGGATGGCGTTTGGCGCCTGGTCTCGTTCGATGGCGACGCAGCGATGCTGAAGCTGCGGTAGGGGCTAATTCTTCGAATCTCTTTCCCCCCTCATGGAGGGGGGAGAGATGGAACTACCCCACCGCCTCCGCCGCCACGTCATAGGTCTTGGCGCAATATTCGCAGGTGACGCGGATACGGCCGTCAGCTTCGACCATGGCCGCGCGCTCGGCCTCGGGGAAGGAATTCAGCACCTCGACGATGCGCGCCTCCGAGCAGCGGCAGAAGGCGGTAAGCGGTTTGGGCTCGAACACCCTCACGCCGTCCTCGTGGAACAGCCGCCACAGCAGGGTGTTGGCGGATATCGTGGGGTCGATGAGCTCGTCCTCGCCCACCGTTTCGAACAGGGCCTGGGCGGTCGTCCAGGCGTCTACGGTAGAGCCGCGCGCGTCGTCTTCGGCGATGTTCTGAATGAGCAGTCCGCCGGCCCGCCAATGCAGGCCGTCGCCGTGGTCGACCTGACCCACGGCCAGCCGCACGCGGGTCGGCGTCTGCTCCGAGCGTGTGAAATAGGTCTCCGCCGCCAGAGCCAGGGTCTCGCCCTCGATGTCAGTGACCCCTTGATAGCGTTCCATGTCGGGACCCTGGTCGATGGTCATGACGAAGGCGCCTTTGCCCAACAGCTGGCCGGCGCCGGGCCTGGCGAACCCGCCGCTTGCCGCCGTCACCCGCTCGGGATCGAACCGGCAATAGCCGCGCAGAGCGCCGGAGGTGTCATAGTCGGCCACCACATAGGTCACCGGCCCGTCGCCCTGGGCCTGGATGATGAGGCGGCCTTCGAATTTCAGGCTCGCGCCCACAAGGGCGGCCAGGGCGCAGGCTTCGCCCAGCAGATTGGCCACCGGCTCCGGATAGGCGTGGCGGGTCAGGATCTCGTCGATCACCGGACCCAGACGTGCGATGCGTCCGCGCACGGGTTGGGTCTCGATCTGGAACGGGGCGACGATGTCGTCGTCAGGGGTCTGCTGGGTCATGCGATGGGCCATATAGGGGCGCCGCCGGCGAAAATTTAGGCCACCGCCCCGAAGCACCAGGCCAGGATCGACTTCTGGGCGTGAATGCGGTTCTCCGCCTCGTCCCAGACGAGCGAGCGCGGACCGTCGATGACCTCCGCCGTGACTTCCTCGCCACGATGGGCCGGCAGGCAATGCAGAAACACCGCGTCGGGCGCGGCGAGGTCCATCAAGGCGCCGTCCACCTGGTAGCGCGAGAAGGCCTCAACCCGCGCCATGTGGTCGACGTCGCCCATGCTGACCCAGGCGTCGGAGACGACGCAGTGGGCCCCTCGCACGGCACTGGTCAGGTCCTGAGTGACTTCAACCCCGCCGCCGCGCGCCAGATCCTCCGCCTTCGGCTGATACCGCGTCGGGCTGGCGATCTTGAGTTTGAAACCGAACGGCGCGCTGGCGTGGATGAAGCTGGCGCACACATTGTTGCCGTCACCCACGAAGGCGATCGTCTTGCCATCCAGGGGGCCGCAATGCTCCTCGAAGGTCATCAGGTCGGCCAGGATCTGGCACGGGTGGCTGCGGTCGGTGAGGCCGTTGATCACCGGCACGGCGGACGCGGCGGCGAAGCGCTCCACATCTTCATGCCGATCGGCGCGGATCATCACCGCGTCCACCATGCGCGACAGCACCCGCGCGGTGTCCTCGATGGTCTCGCCGCGGCCGAGCTGCATATCCGCACCGGTGGACAGGATCCCCGCTCCGCCGAGCTGGCGGATGGCGGCGTCGAACGAGAATCGCGTCCGCGTGGAGTTTTTCTGGAAGATCATGGCCAGCGTGCGCCCAGCCGCCGGCGCGTCCGCGTCGGGCCTCGCCTGACCCCAACCCTTGCGCGCGGCCTTGCGGGCGTGGGCGTCATTCAGGATGGCGCGCAGCGTCGCCGCGTCCAGGCCCCAGAGATCGAGGAAATGGCGCGGCTCGCCCATCAGGCCGCCGCCTTGCGCCGCATGGCCTCGCAGGTCGCCTCCAGCTTTTCCACCGCCTCGCGGGCCTCGGCCTCGGTCAGGTTGAGCGGGGGCAGCAGGCGCACGCAATTGTCGCCGCCGCCGGCGATGAGCAGGCGCTCGTCCCGCGCCGCGGCCATGAACTCGCGGTTGTTGGGGATCAGCTTCACGCCGATCAGCAGGCCCTTGCCACGGATGTCGGCGACGATGTCGGGATAGCGGTCCTTGAGGCCCGCCAGTTGCTGGGCGAAATAGCCGGCGATCCTGCGCACGTTTTCCAGCGTCTCCGGCCGGTTGATCTCCTCGAACGCCGCCAAGCCCACGGCCATGGCCAGCGGATTGCCGCCATAGGTCGAGCCGTGCGAACCCACCGCCATGCCCGACGCCGCCCGCGCCGTGGCCAGGCACGCGCCCACCGGAAAGCCGTCGCCGAGCGCCTTGGCGACACACATGATGTCGGGCGCGGCGTCCGTGGCCCACTCGTGGGCGAACAGCTTGCCGGTGCGCCCGAGGCCGCACTGGATCTCGTCGTAGATAAGCAAGGCGCCCTTCTCGTCGCAGATCTGGCGCAGCCGGGTGAGGTCCGCTTCGGGCAAGGCGCGCGCGCCGCCTTCGCCCTGCACGGGCTCAATGATCACGGCGGCGGTGGTCGCGCCCATGGCCGCCTCGAGGGCGTCCAGGTCGCCGAATGGCAGACGGCTATAACCGGGAAGCGCTGGGCCGAAGCCCTCGACATAGGTCGGATTGCCGGCCGCGAACACGGCTGCGTAGCTGCGGCCGTGGAATGCGCCTTCGAAGCCGATGATCTCGACCCGGTCAGGCTCTCCCGCCGCCCAATGGTATTTGCGGGCCATCTTCAGCGCGCACTCGATCGCCTCGGTGCCCGAATTGGTGAAGAACACCACGTCGGCGAAGGTGGCGTCGGTCAGGCGCTTGGCTAGAGCCTCTTGGCCGGGAATGCGGAAGATGTTGGACACGTGCCACAGCTTTTCGGCCTGGTCCTTTAGCGCCGCGACCAGCTTGGGGTGGGCGTGGCCGAGCCCGGTGGTGGCGATACCGGCCAGGCAGTCGAGGTAGACCTCACCGTCGGTGGACCAGAGGCGCGCGCCCTCGCCACGCTCGAAGGCCAGCGGCGCTCGGGCGTAGACGGCCAGCAGATGGTCATCGGGAACAGCGGCGGGCGAATTCGGCGGCGCCATGGCTTCCTCTAAAAAGCGATGCGTCCCCGCGTGGAGTCCGCGAGGACGGGAAGCGCGGCGTTTTCTTCCCCCACCCTGCCGATGTCAATGATTTGAGGGCGTCGCGCCGCCTACGTCTTCAGTCGGTAGCCGGTGGCGAACATCCATAGGCAGATGGCAGCGAGGACGATGGTCATCCCGGCGGTGCACAAGACGCCCACCAGGAGCGAGCCGTCCACGACGCCAATGAAGCCGTAGCGGAAACCACTGATCATATAGAAAAACGGGTTGAAGCGGCTGGCGCTGCGGAAGGGCTCCGGCAGGCGCGAGACCAGATAGAAGGTGCCCGACAGGAAGGTCATGGGCATGATCACGAAGTTGCTGACCGCGGCGATGTGATCGAACTTCACCGACCAGATAGCCGCCATCAGACCCAGCAGACCCATGGTCAGCGCGGCGCCGACACCGAAATAGATAATCGCCCACAGGTGAGCGATGGAAAGGTGGGCGAAGGGGAGCACCGCCAGGGCGGTCACGCTCCCCACAAGCACCCCGCGCGTGGCCGCGCCCAGGGCGAATCCCGCCACCTGTTCGGCCGGGGTCAGAGGCGGGGTGATGAAATCGCCTATCAGTCCGTTCATCTTGGCCTGTAGCAGGCTGGATGACGAATTGGAAAAGGCGTTGGACAGGATCTGCATCATGATCAGGCCTGGCGCCACGAAGGTGGCGAAGCGCACGCCCTCGATGGGCGGCGAGGCCCCGCGCACAGCGACCACGAACACCAGCATGTAGAGCAGGGCGGTGACCACCGGCGCGGCCAGGGTCTGGGCGCCCACCTTCATGAAGCGTCGCACCTCACGCACGTAGAGCGTGCGCAGGCCCTCCCAGTTGGCTCCCGGATAGTCGCGCGGCGACGGCGGGATCACCGCCGTGGGCATGTCCTTCATGGCTTCCATGTGCGTCCCCGGCGCTCCGGGCGCAAGGCGTCGCCACGGTGATTCAAGATGTTGATCCTGTGGACAGATGACATGGCGCCTATTGTGGATGTTAACGAAAGGTGCACGATATCTGGTAGGCGTACGAACCAATACGGCGACCAATTACTATATCTTGATCGGCGGATCGCCGGCCGCCGATCGTCAGTGGGCTTGGAGGGTTCCCATGGGCTGGACAGATGAGCGGGTCGAGGTCCTGAAGAGGCTTTGGCTGGAGGGCCTGTCGGCCAGCCAGATCGCCAAGCAACTGGGCGGCGTGACCCGCAACGCGGTCATCGGCAAGGTGCATCGGCTGGGCCTGTCTGGCCGGGCAGCCCCGTCTCAGCCCACGCGCGCGGCTTACCGCGCCCCACGGCCCGCCCGGCCGGTGATGGCGAGTCCCCGCCGCGCCGACGCGCCTCGCCCCGAAGCAACCGCGCGCACCGCGCCCAGGCCCATCCCCTATATCGAGCAACCGGGAACGGCGACGGTGCTGACCCTGGGCGCACATATGTGCAAGTGGCCGATCGGCGATCCGTCCACCGCCGACTTCACCTTCTGCGGTCGGCGGGCCGGCGACGAAGGCCCCTACTGCGTGGAGCACGCCCGCGTGGCCTATCAGCCGCCGCAGTCCAAGAAGAAGAGCGGCCCCACCGAACTGGCCAGATCGCTCCGGCGGTATATCTGATCGTTCACCCTCCTTCCCCTAGATGGGGAAGGTGGCGCGGCCCCCGGGTCCGACCAGAGGCCGGCCCGAGGATAAACTCCGCGCGACGGATGGGGTGGGCGCGCGAGCCCCACCCGTCTCGACCTTCGGTCGATCCACCCTCACCAGGAGGGGAGGGAGGGTTTCGAAGCCCGCCATAGGCGGACTCCCCCCGCTGGGCAGAGGGGAGCTTGATTGGCTGCGGTTAGACTGACGACGCCGACCCATCAGTATCGGGCGATCAGCGTGAGCTGAAGCTCGCGGCCAGATTGGAAAGTGTAGAAGGACGTGGTCGCGGCGGGGTTGTACAGCGTGGTCTCGCCGGCCTCGGGCACATAGTTCGTCAGGGCGCGCCGGTTGAGCAGGTTGAAGCACTGCAGCTTGATCTGGAAGTTCTTGAAATCATACGCGAGCGAGCCGTTCACGGTGTCATAGGCAGGCAGCTTGATCCCTTGCGGGAAGCCGCTCGCCGGAGTGTTGTAGACGACGGCGCTGCCGACTTGCTTGTAGGTCAAGGACGCCCGCCAGGCGTCATGATGGAGGAGCAGGCCCACCGCATCCGTCCACCGCGGCGTCGCCGCCAGCTCCTGCCGCGGATTGCCGCCGATGCCCGCCGGGATGTTCGCCGCCTGCGCCGCCTGCACGGCGTCGTTGATCGAGCCATTGGCGAAGAAGGTCAGGCCGAGCGGCAGCGTATAGGCCGCCTCGCCCTCGACGCCGTTATAAGTGACCTTGCCGGCGTTACAGCTGGCCGATTCGGCCTCGCCGTCCGCGACGACGACGCAGGGCACGTTGGCGTTGGCCGCGTCGACCAGATAGACGTCCGCGTCCGCCGTCAATTCACCGCGGCTATAGACCGTGCCGAGCTGGTAGTTGGTGGTCGTTTCGGGCGTCAGATGTTGAAAATTGACGCCGGGAACTTCCAGTTCGGCAAGTTGCGGCACGAGGAAGCTGGTTGCGAACTGACCGTAGACCGACCAGTAACTTAAGATCTTGTAGTTCACGGTCAGGAAGTAGAGCGGACTGTTGTAAGTGTTCGTACCCTCGAGAGGGCCGGTTTCCTTGCCGCCGTAATTCTCTTCCGCAGCGTTCACGTCGCGCCGGAAATTTACGTACTTGAAGCCCGGCGAAATCGTCAGGGCGTCGGTTGGCGTCCAGTTGAAGTCAATGAAGACCTGCTCCTGCATCCAGCTGGAGTGCTCTTGCAGTTTGTAGTTCGTCGGGGTGGAAATCAGCGGATCGTTTGCGGGCGTGTACAGATAGACGGGCGTATAGCCGTCCGTGAAATCATAATAGGCCTTCTGACGGTACGTCGCCGAACCTTCAACCAGGGCGCCCACTTTCAAGACGCCGAACGGCAGCACGTCCTTGAAGCGCAGGATATCGCCCTCGACGTTGTAATCGTTACGCTTCAGGTAGCCATAGACGTCGTTGGCGCCCTGGCCGTCGCCGTCGAACGTCGCCTGCTTGGCCCCGACCGCCGAGCTGGTCGAGCCGATAAGTCCGCTGTTGTCCTTTGTGGAGTCAGTCTTGTTCGAATAGAAATACGCGTATGGCTCGTCCTCGACCGAAATATTCGATGTCATTTGGTAATTCAGATCAACGTAACCGAAATATGTTTGCTTTCGTTCGAAATTCCACTTGTACCAATGTTCTTCATCCAGGATGTCCGTGAGCTGAAAATCCTTCCCATAGGCTTCAATCTGCGGGAGGGTTTCGCCCGGTCCATTCGAGTCTGGGAAATTGTACCGGCTCCAGGCGTGGGTGACGAGGGCCGTCAAGGTGAACTTGTCTCCGATCGGCAGCACGTACTTGATCATCTGGTTGAGCGCGTACCCTCCGGAATGGCTCAGCTGGGTATCCGAACTGCGCTCGTCCAGATTGATCATCAGTTTGCCACCGAACAGTTGCGGCAGGTAACCGGTATTCAGAGTAGTGACCGCGGCAAGGGTGTTGAACGACCCGTAGGTGACCTTCTGCTGGACACCAAAGGTGTCGCTGACGGTCGGCGAGAAATAGTGAATCGCGCCGCCGTAGTTTGCCTGGCCGAGGTCGCCCGCCGCGCCCGGTCCGCGGTCCACCACCGCGGCGCCGATCTCCGAGGTCGGGAAATAATCGTTCGGGTGGTGGGTGGGGTTGTTGGTGTCCCCGAAGGCGATGCCGTCATAGGTGACGTTATATTCGCCGTCCTGGAAGCCGCGCATCGTGGTCGAGAAGTAGTTGCCGATGCCGCCGGCGTTGGCGCTGATGCCGCTGATGCTCGGCGCGATGAAAATCACGGTGCTGATGTTGCCGGTTTCCGGCGTGATCTGCTCGATGAAGTCGCGGCTGACGATCGATTCCGGCTCGGTCTGATCGAGCGACGCCTTGACGGGCGCGGCCTTGGCGCCGGGCGTCCGTTCGGCCGTGACGATGACACCACCGACGGTGGCGCCTTCAGCGCCGGCGCTCCCGACCTCCGTTCCCGGGCCGGCGGCCGCAGCGGCGGCTGCGGCGGTGGCCCCGTTTCCCGCCATGAGGGCGAGCGCACAGGTCGAGATGGCGAGCCACGCTCGCGCGGAGTTTGTGTTCATGAGTCCCCTCGTTGTCCGGCGAACGGGATGTCGCCTGGTCTTCGACGCCACTGGGGCGGCAGGGGCTCTTGTTCCCGCAATCCGTGACGTCTGCGTCACGGTTCCACGACGGTTCTATGAAATCCTTGGCGGGGGGCGGCCAAGCGGCCAGAAGAGTCCACGTGACCCGCGATGATTTCGAGCCGTGGATGACCCTCTGGCGCCTGGAGCCGGACGGCGAGCCGTTCACGACGCGCTTCAAGTCCAGGCTGGCGCCGGTAAGGGCGGCGGGCACGCCGGCCATGCTCAAGATCGCCCAAGGCGAAGAGCGCCGCGGCGCGCCCCTGATGGCCTGGTGGGCGGGCGACGGCGCGGCGCGCGTGCTGGACTGGGACGACCCCGCCATCCTGCTGGAGCGGGCGACCGGCGAGCGTTCGCTGGTCGCCATGACCCGCGCCGGTGAGGACGAGGCGGCGACACGGATCCTGAGCCAGGCGCTGCTTCGCCTTCACACCGAGAGACCCGGCCCCTTGCCGGCCCACCTCACGCCATTGCCGGAATGGTTCGCCGCCCTGCCGCCGGCGGCGGAGCGTCACGGCGGGATTCTGGCGACGTCTTGGCGTCTGGCCCGCGAACTCCTCCGCACGCCGCGAGACCTGCGGCCCCTGCACGGTGATCTGCACCATGAAAATGTGCTGGACGCCGGCGCGCGCGGCTGGCTCGCCATCGACCCCAAGGGCCTCTTTGGCGAGCGCGGCTTCGACTACGCCTTCATGACGTGCACGCCCGATCTCGAGACCGCCGGCGCTCCGGGCGTTCTGGCGCGGAGGGCTCGCATCGTCTGCGCCGAAGCTGGCCTCGAACTTGAGCGCTATCTGCGCTGGGTGGTCGCCTGCGCCGGGCTATCGGCCTCTTGGACCCTGGGTGAGGGCGAGGACGCGACACCGGCGCTCACCATCGCCCGCCTCGCCGCGGCGGAGCTAGGGCTCTAGGTCACGGACCATACTGTCACGGCAAACGCCATCTGGGCCGCGCCATCCCCCACCTTCCCTAACGTCATGGCCGGGCGGAAGTCCCGGCCATCCAAGAACGCTGAACGGCGTGTGGCCATGCCAGCATGGCCACCCATGGGCTCGCGCCGAATGGATCCCCGGGACTGTCGCCCGGGGATGACGGTCGTGGGTGTGTTGGACGCGGGGATGAGCGGGAGGATAGGGATTGCGCCGTCCAGACCCATGATCACGCGATCTTCAAATCCAGCACACTACCGCGTCTCCACAGGTTCGCCCGTCCATTCCCAGTGCCACGGTTCAAACGGGTAGGGGACGAAACCAAATCTGTGCGCGTTCGCCGCCATCCACAGATAGGCGGGACCCTGAACGATGGCGCGCCGGTTGGCGTCATCCGATGCGTCGATCTTGGCGCCGGGCGCCGAACTGAGGTCGAGATCCATGGCCAGGCCCGTGCGATGGGCCGAGCACGCCGCCCTGACGAGATTCTGGCAGTTGTTTTCCAGCGCGCAGCGCCCCGCATCCGCCGCCGGGCTGCGGTAGGCGGAAAAGATCTTCATGAGCTGAGGGTCGGCGGCCACCGCCGGCTCTTCCGCCCGCGCCGCGCCGAGCATTCGCTCATAGGCGGCCAAGGCGCCCGGCCGGATCAGCATCACCTTGCCGCCGTAAGCGTCGGCAACGGGAACGGTCGTAAGTCGCGATTCCGCGGGGGGATCTGGGCATCTGCCGACGCTAGCGACGGCGAACGGCCGCTCGCGTTGCCAGACGAGCATCAGAGCCTGCATCTCCGACGTGCCGATGACCCCGGTCGGAGGCAGGGAGTGCACCGATTGCCACGCGGACAGACGGCTGGCGAAGCCCGGCGAGCCAGGCGAACAGCGGGTCCCGATCGTGGAGGCGACGAGCGGACCGTAAGCAGCCCACCCAGTTTCTGTTCGTCGGTAGGGCGCGATCGCCAGATTTTGGAGCCCGTCTCGATTGCGGGCCGCCGCGTCGGCCATGCCGAGGTCGCAGTGTTCGCCGGCGGCGACTGCCTTTGGCGCTCTCGTGGGCGGCTCCGGGCTCGCCGGGAGCGTCGCAGGCGGAGAGCTGATGGTTGGAGCATTTTGAGTGGGCGGGCTGAACAGCCACCAGACAAAGGCGACCAGCAAAGCGGCCAGCGCCAGCAGAAACAGCCGAAGACCACGGAACCGCCGGGCGCGCCGAACCTTGGGCATGAAGGGTCAACGTAGAGGCGAAGATGAAGTTGCGACCAGTCCTTACGCTTACGATGGTGGCCGCCGCGGGGCTGTCGGGTTGCGATGATTTCAAGACGCCAGCGACATCTCGCCAAAGCGCCGCTCCTGTTCCTGGCCCCGTGGCGGCGCCGGCCGCTCCAGCCGTTGCCCAGGCGCCCGCCGCACCCTTGGCGCCTGTGGGCGCCGATCCTTCGCCACCTCCGTCGCCGCAAGCCCAGGCCATCGACGCGGCCGCGTTCGCGCCCGTCCAGACCGGAGCGGACCGTCGCCACGCGCTCATCCGGGCCGAGGTTCTGCTTGACCGCGCTCGCTTCTCGCCGGGTGTCATCGACGGCCGGGACGGCGGGAACTTCCGCCTCGCCTTGGCCACCTTCGAGCGCGCGCGAGGTCTCGCCGGCGCGCCAGCGAGCGCGGGCGTGGGCGCGTCACTCGACGCGGCGGCCTGGAACGCGCTCACCACAGCCGATCCCGGCCCGGTGACCCAAACCTACGTGATCACGGACGACGACGTGAAGGGTCCTTTTCTGGGAGCCGCGCCCCAGGACATGGCCGCCCTCGCTAAGCTGAAATACGTCGGCTACGTCAGTCCGGCTCAGGGCCTCTCCGAGAAGTTCCACATGGGCGAGGATCTGCTCCGACGCCTTAATCCGGGGGTCGACTTCGGTAAGGCCGGGGCCACGATCATTGTCGCCCGCCCCTCGGCTGATCCCCTGCCGTCTGTGGGCAGGATCGAGGTGGATAAGAGCGCCAATCAGGTCCGCGCCTATGATCGGGCGGGACGCCTGGAGGCGGCCTTCCCGGCCACCGTGGGCAGCACCGAGCGGCCGGCTCCCAGCGGCCAATGGGCGGTTCGCGCCGTCGCTCCGCGGCCCGATTACACCTACGACCCCAGCCGCCTGACCTTCGGCGACAAGACACAGGGCAAACTTACGATCCCGCCCGGCCCCAACAATCCCGTCGGCTCGACGTGGATCGACCTCACCGCGCCAACCTACGGCATCCATGGCTCGCCTGACCCCACCCTCGTTGGGAAGACGGCCTCTCACGGCTGCGTGCGCCTGACGAACTGGGATGCGGCGGCCCTGGGAAAAGCCGTGAAAAAGGGCGTCCCGGTCATCTTCCAGGGCGCGACGTCCAAGCACGCCTAGACGGGGACGCCGCCGCCCACCGTGGCTTGAAGCCACTGGAACAGCGCCGGCAGCAAGGCGCGCTGCGCGGCCGCGATCAGGATGATCAGGATCACCGGCGTCACATCCATGCCGCCGATGGGCGGGATGAAGCGCCGGAAGGGGGCCAGCAGCGGCCGGGTCACGCGGTCGAGCCCATGTACGATATTATAGGCCGCCCGGTTGCGCAGATTGATGATGTCAAAGGCGATCAGCCAGCTCACCACCGCATTGGCGATGACGACCCAGACGATGGCGCTCAACAGGAAATCGAGCACCAGATAGAGGAAGTTGAGAATCGCCGACATGGAGGCTCCGCCGTTGCGCCCGGCTAGGTATGGACTTCGCCCACCGGTGGCAAGGCGGCGCCCCGCGGGCGGCTTCCTTGACACCCGAGGGCGCCCTCCCTTATCTCGCGCCCTTCCTCCTGCCGGGGAGGGGCCGTAGCTCAGATGGTAGAGCGCCTCGTTCGCAATGAGGAGGTCAGGGGTTCGATTCCCCTCGGCTCCACCAGGAGCGTGGAACGTCCAACCCCTTCAAAGGGATACGCGTTTGCCGACCGGGAGCGTCATGCTAGTCTGACTATGACGGTGTTTTATCGTCATCTCTGAAGGAGGCTCACGCATGACCGACGCAAGCTCAGGTTGGGTGATGAAAGCGCTTGAGGCCGATGGCCTTGAACTTTCCCTCGCCGACGCTGATGGACCGCCAGTAAGAGTCACAGTAATTCACCAGAATGATACCGTAATGGCTACCGCAACATCGTATGACTGTTGCTCGCAAACGCAGACCCAAGGACCTGGTTGTTGTGAAATAAATCCAGAGTTTGGGGATTCGTCCACAACGGCGAATGATTCCAAGCGCCTTTGGCCGCTCGCTGCCTAAGCGTACCACCCCCGCCCCGACGGGGCGGGGGTGTCTTGGTGAGGCTCCTCATCTATCTCACGCCCGATTCGATACTTCCTTACTTAGTGCAACGGGGACTCCTGACGCACGCCGCGCTCGCCAATGACGAGTGGCGCGCGCGGCGCGTCGACGATCTGCGATCGGCCATCGAGGTCAAACGGCCGAACGGACGAGGCTGGCTGATCAAGCAGCCGCCTCGGTTGAGCGCCCACGATGTTGAAGGCCTGGACCGCGAAGCCGCCATCTACGCGTTGGGCTCGAAACGGGCCCTGGGGCCCGGATTCTCATCATTGCTTCCAAAGCTGCGCCACTACGATCGGGGCGTTCATGCGATGGTTCTATCGTTGTTGCCCCACGAGAATCTCTGGGACGCGTTTCGGCGCCCGCAGTTTGATCCCAGTCTCTGTGGTGCGTCCGTGGCCACCTCACTCGCCGCCGTTCACGCCGAACCGCCGACATTTCGGGCTTCATTGACGCTGCTGCCTACGACGCCGCCCTGGATTCTCCAGCTTTCAGCCGATGCCGAGTCGGCGGACCTCACCGCCTCTGAGCGGCGGGTCCTTGAAACCATCAGAAGCGACGATCAAATGATCGAACTCCTGAATGCGCTGGGCCAGGATTGGCCGCGGGATTGCTTGATCCACGGCGACGCTCGTCTCGATAATCTGATCTACAGACAGAAGCCGACCCCGCGCTGCTGGATCGTCGACTGGACATTGGTCAGACTCGGCGACCCGGCCTGGGATGTGGCGGGAATTGTTCAATCGGTCCTGGTTCTTTGGCTCAATAGCATGAGTTTTGGGCCCGAAGGGTCGCACCAAGACACGCTACGCGACGCCGGCATTCCTCAAACCCTCGTGCGGGCCTTTATATCTGAATTCGTTCAGAAATACCTCGCGGCTCGCAAGATAGACCAGCTCGGTCGCGCCACCTTTGTCAGGCGCGTTGCCGGCCTTGCCGGGGCCCGGCTTGTCCAAAGCGCATATGAGCACGCCCGATCGACAAGGTCGTTGATGCGTCGGCACGTCGCAATGCTGAAACTGGCCCGGGCGGCGATGTGTGAGCCGGAAGGTATGGCGGCGGAGTTCATGTGTTGACGCCACCGACGCAAGCGAGAGGCTTCCGCTCAACCGAGTCCGCTACGATCAGGGAAATCTACGGGAAGACGAATATTGATTTAGATTCGTACACCCTCTCGTTTGGAGATTGTACGGATCTCGTAATCTCTGTTCCAACGACCTATCCGGGGGAAAGACAACACAATCTACTTGTCAGGGCGCTCACGCGTCTGCTTTACCGCGAAATCTATGTTCGCGCCACGCCGCGACCTCCGCACGCCACGGCGGAGGATTTCCAAATGTCATTTCAAGCGGCCAACACTAGTCGACAGCGGTGGAGCGGAAATTGGTCGCTGATCGAGAAGGATGAAAAAGGCGAAGCTCTATTCCGTGGCGCATCAAGGCTGCGTCTCGCCGACGCTGATCACTATAGGGCAGGTCGAGGCGCCAGCTTCCAACTCTTGAACGAACCCGAGAGTACGACGTCCCAGGACAGGTTCTATTTCGCCTTCGGCGAGAGGTTGGGAGACCGTTACGAGGATCTGGTGGGTGCAAGGCTCTACCTGGCGCTGGCGCCAGACTCCGCGTCGGCATGGGTCGCCGAGGTAACCCGGTCTTTGAACGCCTACGCGATTCCATTCGCCTTTAAGGCGCTTCGCTATCGACAGGACTATGGTCGATCCGACGCGGGCGTTCTCTACGTGCCCAGGCTCTACGCGGGATTTGCGGCCGCCGTCCTCACCAGACTGACGACGGACCTGGGCGGCCTCGGCCGGTCGGAGCCCTTCTTCACACGCCCACTGAGGCCAGGGCTTTCTATCGCCGACAATCCACCGGGCGGTGAAAGCTTTGGCATGCATCGAATGGGCCTGCTGGCGGCGGCGATCGTCTGCGCCAAGGTCAAGGGGATCCAGGAACCGGAGGAGGCTGTCGCAGAGGCTTCGGTCGCCTTTGCCATGCACGGTCTCGACGCCAGCCGCCCGTGGCTCAATCCAGGCAATTCGGATTTTGTGATTTCATTCAAGACAGCCGCAGCGATCCGCATGCCGGGGGCCCCCGCCGCGTCGCCTTTCCATGACGCGGCCGAAACCCTGGGAAGGCGGCTCGTGCGCGATGCCATCCGTTCCGCGGGGCTGTGCTGTTGGATCGGTTGGCACGTTGCGCCCACGCGCCTGGGCTATCGGCCCGCGGTGTGCGCTTCGGCTAGGGATATCTACTCGGGGACGGCCGGCATTGCGCTCTTCCTGGGTCGACTGGGCGCGGCGACCGGAGATCGTCTCACCATCGAGACCGCGGTCGCGGCTATGCGGCACGCCACGCGAAGTGACTGGCCGGCCGCTGAAGGCGTTGGCGCCTACGCCGGGCTGGGCGGTGTTCTCTATGCTGCGGCCCATCTGTCTAAATTATTGAAGTCGGACGAATTGGCCAGCGTGGCGGAAGCACTTCTGACCGCCGCAGACGGAAGACGCGGAGATCTGGATTTCGATCTGTTGAGTGGGAAGGCTGGCCTGGTGCGCGCTCTGCTATCGCTTCCTGCTGAATTTTCTCCGCTTCGCTGTCTGGATTTGGCCGAGGACCTTGGCGATCAGTTGATCGGCGCCGCTCTGGAAGAGGAGGGCGGCCTGTCATGGCCGTCGCCCGTCGCCATATCAGACCGGCCGCTCTGCGGTTATGCACATGGAACCGCCGGCATTGCCGCCAGCCTGACCCTCTTGGCCGCGAGAACCGGCCGCGAGCGATTCTCGAGTGCGGCTGCAAGGGCCATGCGTTTTGAAGTTCGTCAATTCGATGAGGGCGCCGCCAACTGGCCGGACTATCGACGCAACAGTCTCGCCGACGCCCCGGCCGATAATTCGGGGCCTGTTCGTCGTTTCATGATCGCGTGGTGCAACGGCGCGCCGGGAGGCGCGCTCGCCCTATCGCGCCTGAACGAGCCTTTGTTCCGCGGGCAATTGACCGACGCCATAGATACGACGCGCCGGTCGCTAAGGGCGGATCTCGAGGCGGAGCTTGCCGATTGTTCGCTCTGTCATGGGCTTCTCGGCAAGGCGGCGATCCTGAATGAGATCGGTGAGACCTTGGGTCGGATCGAACTCAGTGAGGAAGCCAGGGCCGCCGGCGAGGAAGCCTTGGCGCACTATGGTGATGGACATTGGCCGGGCGGAATCGACCCTCAACGGGAGTGCCAGGGTTTCATGCTCGGCAATGCTGGGATCGGACATTTCTATCTCACCCTGGCCGAGCCCGGCATGCCCTCTCCGCTCGAGCTTTAGGTTTTCGCTAAGCTGATCGGCGGTACCTGCTCCTGATCGGGCGCCTTCCCGAACCCCACGGAGCGCGGGCGTAGCAAAAGATAAACCTGTCCGATTAACCGACAGGCATCGGCGCCCGACAGACCTCGCCTGAAGGCCCCGCCCCGCCTATATCTTCAGGCGGGCGGCTTGTCGCCGCGCCGAACCCTGCTCCTGAAAAAAGACGGATCCGCGCCCATGATGAAGTTCATCCCCGCCGCCGCCCTGGCTCTCGCCCTGGCGTTTTCCGCCCACGGCGAAGCGCCCGCCAACGTCCAGCCGGGCCTCTACAAGATCGAGCCGAACCACACCCGCGTGCTGTTCAGCGTCTCGCACCTGGGCTTCACCACCTACTACGGCGAGTTCGTGGGCGCGTCCGGCGCCCTGACGCTCAACCCGGCCAATCTCGGGGCCAGCCACCTCGACGTGTCCGTGCCGGTGGCCGGGATCATGACGCCGAGCGACAGGCTCAATGGCGAACTAAAGAGCGCGGACTGGTTCAACGCCGCGCAGTATCCGGCCCTCACCTTTCATTCCACGTCGATCACCTCGACAGGGCCCGACACGGCGGACGTCACTGGCGACCTGACCCTGCATGGGGTGACCAAGACCGTCACCCTCAAAGCCAAGTTCAACGACGCCGGGGTCAATCCCCTGGACAAGGCCTACACCGCCGGCTTCGAGGTCAGGGGCGAGATCAAGCGCAGCGATTTCGGGGTGACCAAATACGTGCCCCTGGTCGGCGACGACGTTCACCTGATCATCAGCGCGGCGTTCGAACGCGCGCCGTCCTGATCCGCGTCGGGTCATGGGGCCGGAGACCGCCGACACGCCGATGAACGGCGCCGAGAGCCTGGTGCGCACGCTCGCCGACTGCGGCGTTGAGGTGTGTTTCGCCAACCCCGGCACGTCGGAGATGCATTTCGTGGCCGCGCTCGATCGCGAGCCGCGTATGCGTCCGATCCTTGGCCTGTTCGAGGGGGCGGTGACTGGCATGGCCGACGGCTATGGCCGCATGGCCGGCAAACCCGCCGCCACGCTGCTGCACCTGGGCCCCGGCCTCGCCAATGGCCTTGCCAATCTGCACAACGCCCGGCGCGCGGCGACGCCGATCGTCAACATCGTCGGCGATCACGCCACCTACCACGCCCAGTACGACGCGCCTCTGGCCTCGGACGTCGCCGGATTCGCGCGTCCGGTGTCCGCCTGGGTCCACAGCGCCACGAGCGCGCTCACCGTGGCCACGGATGGGGCGCGGGCCGTGGCGGCGGCGCGCCAGCCTCCCGGCCAGATCGCCACCCTGATCCTTCCCGCCGACACCGCCTGGAATCCAGCTGAAGGGTCGGCGCCGCCGCTGCCCGTCCCGGCGCCGGCCCAGGTTTCTTCGGCGGCGGTGGAACGCGCCGTCCTGGCGTCACGCGCCGGCGCGGCCTGCTCGATCCTGATCCGCGGCGAGGCTCTCGGTGAGGCCGGCCTGAAGGCGGCGGGGCGCCTTGCCGAGGCCACCGGCGCGCGGCTGCTGGTCGACACCTTCGCGCCGCGCCTGGCCAGGGGCGCGGGCCGGGTGATGGCCGAGCGCATCCCCTATTTCGCCGAGCAGATCGTGGAATTCCTCGCCGGGGTGGAAGACCTCGTGCTGGTGGGCGCCCGCCCGCCGGTGTCGTTCTTCGCCTATCCCGGCAAGCCCAGCTGGTGCCTGCCGGAGGGCGCGCGGATCACCTACCTCGCCCATCCGCACGAAGACGGCGTCCAGGCGCTGGAGGCGTTGGCCGAGGCCGTGGGCGCGGCGAAGACGGCCAAGGTGCTGGCCCCGTTCGTGAGGCCGGACGCGCCCACCGGCAAACTCAATCAATACTCGGTCGGCGCGGTCATCGCCCGCCACCTGCCGGAAGGGGCGATCCTCTCCGATGAGGGAGCGACGGGTTCGGGCGGCACGCTTCTGGCCACCGCCGGCGCGGCCCCGCACGACCATCTGGCGCTCACGGGCGGTTCCATCGGCCAGGGCGTGCCGGTGGCCACCGGCGCGGCGGTGGGCGCCGCCGGGCGCAAGGTCGTCTGCCTCCAGGGCGATGGCGGGGCCATGTACACGCTCCAGGCCCTGTGGACCCAGGCGCGGGAGCGGCTGGACGTCACCACGGTCATCCTGGCCAATCGCTCCTACGCCATCCTGAACGTCGAACTCGCTCGCGTGGGCGCGCTGAACGCCGGACCCAAGGCGCTCTCCATGCTCGACCTGCGCGATCCCGGCCTCGACTTCGTCAGCCTCGGCCGGGGCCTGGGCGTGGATTCAAGCCGCGCCGAAACCATCGAAGCCTTCGAAGCCCAGTTCGGAGCCGCCATGCGCGAGCCGGGCCCGCGGCTGATCGAGGTGATGCTTTAGGCGGGCGTCAACGCTTCCGTAATCCCGCGGCAACGGATTGGAACCCTCTCCCCATGGGAGAGGTGGTCTCGCCCATCTCCGCAGCGTTTGACAACAGCCTTTGAGACGCCCATTTCCGTTTGGGAGGGACAAGGAGGATCACCATGTCCAGACGTTCAAGACTTGTCGTCGGCGCCCTGGCGCTTTCCGCGCTCGGCGTCGCCACAATCGCCGGGCCCGCATCAGCCAGCGCCGCGCCGGAAAACCATCCGTGCTTCTTCATCAACCAGTGGCAGGGCTGGCACGCGCCCGACGCAAACACCCTCTATCTGCGGGTGAACATGCACGACATCTATCGCGCCGACTTGAGCGCGGGCTCGCAGGAACTGACCTGGCCGGGGTCCTACCACCTGGTCTCGCGCATCGTGGGTTCGTCGTCGATCTGCACGGCCCTTGATCTTCAGCTGGCGCTGTCCGACGGCCACGGCTTCTACCAGCCGCTGATTGTCCGCACGCTTACCAAGCTGACGCCGGACGAGGTCGCGGCCCTGCCGAAGAAAGACCTGCCGTAAATTCTGGGCGGTCCGCCGCGGGGAGAGACGTTTGGCCCTCGAGGCGGTGATCTGGGATTTCGGAGGCGTGTTCACGGGCTCGCCGTTCGAGGCGTTCAACGCCTATGAGGCGGCGCATGGCCTGCCCACGGATTTCATCCGGCGGGTCAACGCCACCAATCCGGATGACAACGCCTGGGCCAGATTCGAGAGCGCGCGCACCGACGCCGCCGGCTTCGACGCTCTGTTCCTGGCGGAATCGATGGCGCTGGGTCACCCGGTGCGCGGGGCAGACGTGCTGCCTCTCCTGTCGGGCGCTGTCAGGCCGCGGATGGTCGAGGCGCTTGAGATCTGCAAGCTAAGTTTCATGGTCGGCTGCATCACCAACAACATGGCCCAGGGTCACGGGCCGGGCATGGCCGCCAGCGCCGAGGGCGCCTCGCGCACCGCCCCGATCATGGGTCTGTTCGACGTGGTGATCGAAAGCTCCAAGGTCGGGGTGCGCAAGCCGGACCCGGCGATCTATCGTATGATGTGCGACGCGCTGGACGTCGCGCCGGACGCCTGCGTCTATCTCGATGACCTGGGCGTCAACTGCAAAGGCGCGGCCCAGATCGGCATGCGCGCCATCAAGGTGATGAGCGAGGCGCAAGCTCTGGCCGATCTCGAGGTCGCCACCGGTCTTTCCTTCGATGTGCGGGAGCGGGCGTGAGCCGACCCTCCAAGGTCGACCTGGCGGTCGCCCTCGCGGAACTGCCCGGCTGGACGGAGGCGCGTGGCCGCGCCGCCATCACGCGTTCCTACCGCTTCGCCTCGTTCAGCGCCGCCTTTGGCTGGATGACCCGCATCGCACTGGCCGCCGAGACGCTCGACCACCATCCGGAATGGTTCAACGTCTACAACCGGGTCGATGTGACTCTGACCACCCACGACGCCAGCGGCGTCACCGAGCTTGACCTCAAGTTGGCGAGGATCATGGACGAGGCGTTCGCGGCTTCGCCCCATTGAAGCCACGGAGTCGGGTCAAGTGCGCGCCTTCAAGCTGGGCCGGGGTTGATTGAAGACCGCGTCCATCGCCCTTAAGCTTATGGGCGAGACGCAGGAAGGCTAAGTTTGGACACCTAATGGCGAAAATCACCCTCATTGACGACGACGAGAACATCGTCGCCTCGGTGTCACTGGCGCTTGAGAACCACGGCCACTCCGTGACGGCCTACTATGACGGCGCGTCCGGCCTCTCGGCTTTGGAGAGCGACCCGCCGGACGTGGCCATCCTGGACGTGAAGATGCCGCGCATGGACGGGATGGAGGTGCTGCGACGTCTGCGCCAGACCTCGAACCTGCCGGTAATCATCCTCACCTCCAAGGACGAGGAAATCGACGAGATACTGGGCTTTAATCTCGGGGCCGACGACTACATCCACAAGCCGTTCAGCCAGCGGCTGCTCATCGAGCGGGTCAAGGCGGTGCTGCGCCGCGCGGCCCCCGACGAGGAAGACATCAATGGCGCCGCCGCCGCGTCCCGGGCGATCAAGCGCGGGCGCCTGACGCTCGATCCGGCGCGCCACGACTGCTTGTGGGATAACCGACCGGTGCGCCTGACGGTGACCGAATTCCTGCTCCTGCAGTCGCTGGCCCAGCGGCCGGGATTCGTGAAGAGCCGCGACAACCTGATGGACGCGGCTTACGAAGATCAGGTCTATGTCGATGACCGGACCATCGACAGCCATATCAAGCGCATGCGCAAAAAGTTCCGCGACGTGGACCCGGAGTTCGATTCGATCGAAACCCTGTATGGCGTCGGATATCGCTACCGCGAATCCTGATCAGCGGCCCGGCGCGGCCGGGAGGGGCCGGCCCATCGCCACCCGACGCGGCGTCTGGCCGCTCGGGTCGAGGCTCGGGCGGCTCATCATCGTCCTCAATCTTCTGGGCCTGGCGATCCTCATCGGCGGCGCCCTGGTTCTCAATGAATTTCGCCAGGGCCTGATCGAGACCCGCCTGGAGAGCCTTGAGCTCGAAGGCGAGGTCATCGCCAAGGTGATGGACGAGTACGCCACGATCGGCGAGCCGGAGCCAGCGCTGGAGGCCGACGCCGCCGCCAGCGTCGTCAATGTGCTGTCCATTCCGAGTTCGCAGCGGGCGCGGCTGTTCGATTCCGGCGGCCGACTGCTGGCCGATTCCTTCGTCGTCGCCGATCGCGTGGATTCCAGCCCGCTACCGCCGGCCATGAAGCCCGGAGAGCAAGTGGCGCGAGGAGGTGCCCTGGAGCGCCAGGCGCGCTTGGCCAAGTCGCGCGACGCCCTGACCGCGGAGGTGCGCCGGGCCCTACGCGGGGAAGTGGTGCGCAATGTCCGCGTGGGCGATGACGGACACCGCGTGGTCTCGGTGTCCATCCCCATCCGCCATGTGCGCGCGGTGCTGGGCGTGCTGACCCTGCAGGCCACCGGCGTTGAGGAGATCGTCTCGGCCCAGCGGCGGGCGCTCCTGCCGTTCATTCTCATCGCCATCGGGGTGACGTTGACGTCGTCCCTGCTGCTCACCCAGCTCATTGCCGAGCCGGTGTTGCGGCTGGCGCGGGCGGCCGACCGGGTGCGGTTGCAGCACACCAAGGCCATCGCCCTTCCCGACCTCGCTCGTCGTGACGACGAGGTCGGCGATCTTACGCGGTCGCTGGAGGATATGACGCGGGCCCTCTCCGATCGCATGCAGGCCATCGAGCGCTTTGCCGCGGATGTGGCGCACGAGCTGCGCAATCCGATGACGTCCATCCGCTCAGCGGTGGAGACGCTGGAACTGGTCAAGACCGCCGAAGCGCGTGAGCGCCTGCTGGGCATCCTTGAGCAGGATATCGGGCGTATGGATCGCCTGATTACCGATATCTCCAACGCCTCGCGCCTGGATGCGGAGCTGGCGCGGGAATCGCCGTCGCCGTTCGCCCTCGACAAGTTGCTCGGCCATGTGTGCGAGTTCTACGACGCGACCCGCAAGCCGGGCGACGTCCGCGTGCGCATGGTCGAACCGGTTCCGGTCGATCCGGTCCACGTCCTGGCCCGCGAGGGGCCCATGAGCCAGGTGGTCCGCAATCTGGTGGACAACGCCCGCTCGTTCAGTCCTAAGGGCGGCGAGGTGCGCGTGGGCCTTCGGCGCGCCAAGAGCGAGGCCGTGATGTGGGTGGACGATGACGGCCCCGGCATGCCGCCCGAGAATCTGGAGACCGTCTTCCAGCGCTTTTACACCTCTCGCCCCAAGGGCGCGGCGTTCGGTGGCAATTCCGGCCTCGGTCTCGCCATCGCCCGCCAGATCGTCGAGGCCCACGGCGGACGCATCTGGGCGGAGAACCGGCTCGTCGATGGTCAGGTCGCCGGGGCGCGGTTCAGCGTAGCCCTGCCGCTCGCATGATCCTGCACGCCGGCCTCATCGCCCGACGCGTGAGCGGCCGGTGGCTGGGCGCGCTCATCGAAGGCCCGGCGGGCGCCGGCAAGAGCGATCTGGCGCTTCGGGCGCTTTCGGCTGGATTTCGCCTCGTGGCCGACGATCGCGTGCTGGTGTTCGCCAGCGAAGGACGCCTTTACGGCCGCGCGCCGGACGCCCTCGCCGGCCTCATCGAGGTGCGTGGCCTTGGCGTCATCCCACGCGAGCACCTTTCCTTCGCCCGCATCGCCCTGTGCGTCCGCTGCGCCCGCGAGCCAGACCAGGTGGAGCGCATGCCGGACTTGGCCCCGACATCCATCCTGAGCGTGGACACCCCCACGGCGGACCTGTGGCCATTTGAGGCCTCGGCCCCGGCCAAACTCTCCGCGATGCTCGAACATCTTGGAGCCAGGGCGCAAGAGAGGTATCAAGCCGGCTCGGCGTCGCCCGGCGGGCGCGTGGGGGGCTGAAGGGTTCGCCGTTGAGACATCGTGAATGATTGGGCTCGTGATCGTTACCCACGGCCATTTGGCGCAGGAGTTTGTCTACGCCATGGAGCATGTGGTCGGACCCCAGTCGGCTGTCGCCGCTATCTGCATCGGCCCTGACGACGACATGGATCGGCGACGACGCGATATCCTGAAGGCTTGCGAGCAGGTCGATCAGGGCGATGGCGTGATCCTGCTCACCGACATGTTCGGCGGCACGCCGTCCAACCTCGCCATCTCGGTGATGGAGCAGACCAAGGCCGAGGTCATCGCTGGTCTCAACCTGCCGATGCTGATCAAGTTGGCCAGCGTGCGTACGCGCGAACCGCTTTCGGTGTGCGTGGCCTACGCGCAGGAGGCCGGCCGGAAATATATCTCGGTGGCCTCCTACGTCCTGGCCGGCGAGAAGTGACAGCCTCGGCGCAGGTCGAAATCGTCAACGAACGGGGGCTGCACGCCAGAGCCTCCGCGCGGTTCGTCAAGCTCGCGGGGGCGTTCGACGCCGAGGTGCGCGTCACCAAGGAAGACCAGACCGTCGACGCCCAATCCATCATGGGCCTGATGATGCTCGCGGCGGGTCCCGGTTCGACCATCGAGATCAGCGCAGAAGGCCGCCAGGCGGACGAAGCGGTCAGCGCTCTGGTGGGCTTGGTGGTGGGGCGCTTCGAGGAAGAGCGCTAGAGCCGGCATTGACAATTTGCAATATAATCTATAAGGTTCAGGTAGGGCCGCCGAGGCCGCCGGCCCTATGAACGGCGAATCTACGGTCGCCTTCGAACCCCTCTCCCGGCGGGAGAGGGAGGGGCCCAAAGCGGAGCTTTGGGAGGGTGAGGGATTACGCTGCCTGGCGTTTTACGCCCTCACCCGAGCACGCCTTCCGGCGTGTCTCGACCTCTCCCCACGGGAGAGGTGAACGGCGCGCTTTCGCGGGGATGAGCGAAAGTGAAGCCACCTGACAACGGCCAATTCCACCACACTTACGGTGAATCTACAGTCGCCAGCGCGGCGCAGGCCGCGCTCACGGATATAAAGATGTCCTTATATGTCGGTTGCGAGGTCGCCTCGTCCGCTCTATAGAGCGCCGCGACCGCACCTGAAGGAGTTCTAAGTGGCCGACTACATCGTCAAGGAGATTTCGCTGGCGCCCTGGGGCCGCAAGGAAATCGACATCGCCGAGACCGAAATGCCGGGTCTGATGGCGCTCCGCACCGAGTTTGGCGCGTCGCAGCCGCTCAAGGGCGCCCGCATCGCCGGATCGCTGCACATGACCATCCAGACGGCGGTGCTCATCGAAACCCTGCAGGCGCTTGGTGCGACGGTCCGTTGGGCCTCGTGCAACATCTTCTCCACCCAGGACCACGCCGCCGCCGCCATCGCCGTCACCGGCACGCCGGTGTTCGCGGTCAAGGGTGAGTCCCTCGATGAATATTGGGACTACGCCCACCGCATCTTCGAGTGGCACGGCGGGGGCCATCCCAACCTGATCCTCGACGATGGCGGTGACGCCACCCTGCTCACCGTCCTCGGCCCCAAGGCCGAGAAGGATCCGTCCATCCTCGATCATCCCGCGAACGAGGAGGAAGAGTCGCTCTATCGGGTGATGAAGCGCTACCTGAAGGAAAAGCCCGGCTTCTACTCCGCCATCCGCGCCTCCGTGACGGGCGTCTCCGAGGAGACCACCACCGGCGTGCACCGCCTCTATCAGATGGCCGAACGCGGCGAGCTGCCGTTCCCGGCCATCAACGTCAACGACAGCGTCACCAAGTCCAAGTTCGACAATCTCTATGGCTGCCGCGAGAGCCTGGTGGACGCCATCCGCCGGGCCACGGATGTCATGCTGGCCGGCAAGGTGGCCGTGGTGTGCGGCTATGGCGACGTGGGCAAGGGCTCGGCGGCGTCGCTGCGCCAGGGCGGCGCGCGGGTCATCGTCACCGAGGTCGACCCCATCTGCGCCCTGCAGGCGGCCATGGAAGGCTATGAGGTGCGCGTCATTGAGGACACCCTCGGGTCCGCCGACATCTATGTCACCGCCACCGGCAACAAGGACGTCATCACCGTCGACCACATGCGCGGGATGAAGCACAACGCCATCGTCTGCAACATCGGCCACTTCGATTCCGAGATCCAGATTTCGGGGCTGCGCAACTTCAAGTGGGACGAGATCAAGCCCCAGGTCCACCATGTGGAATTCCCGGACGGCAAGAAGATCATCGTGCTTTCCGAGGGCCGTCTGGTGAACCTCGGCAACGCCACTGGCCACCCTAGCTTCGTGATGAGCGCGAGCTTCACCAACCAGACCCTGGCCCAGATCGAGCTGTGGACCAACGCCAAGGCCTATGAGACCCGCGTCTACACCCTGCCCAAGCACCTGGATGAGAAGGTGGCCATGCTGCACCTCGGCAAGCTCGGCGCGAAGCTCACCGAACTCTCCCCCGCCCAGGCGGAATACATCGGCGTCGCGCCCGCCGGCCCGTTCAAGCCGGACCACTACCGCTACTAATGGCGCCAACCGCCCTCGTCCTGTCCAGCCACGTGGCCGCCAGCCAGGTCGGCGGCGGGGCGCAGGCGGCGGCGTTGGAGCGGATGGGTATCGAGACAATCCTCATTCCCACCGTGCTCTTCGGGCGTCATCCGGGGTTGGGGCCGCCTGGCGGCGGGGACGTGCCGCAGGAAATGCTGGAGGGCGTGATCGCCGGCGTGGAGGCCTCCGGCGCGCTCGCGGGTATCGACGCCATGATCGCCGGCTACTTCGCCTCGGCCGCGCAGGTCCAGGCCGGCGCCCGCCTGATCGACGCCGCGCGGGTGGCGCGCCCGGACGTCTGGATTGTGGTCGATCCGATCATGGGCGACGAAGGGACCGGGCTATATGTCCGCGAGGACGTCGCCGACGCCATCAGCCGCGAACTCGTTCCGCGGGCCGATCTGATCGCGCCCAATGCCTGGGAGCTGGAGCGGCTTTCGGGCCTCGCCGTCCGTGACGCCGCCTCCGCCCTCGACGCCGCAAAGGCCGTGGGGCGTCCGGCGCTCGTGTCCTCGATCCTGGTGGGTGATGATATTGGCGTGCTTCTGACCTGCGCTGACGGCGATTTCATTGCCAGCCACCGACGACTGGCCACGGCGCCCAAAGGGACCGGCGATCTGCTGACGGCCGGCTTCGTCGGCGCCGTGGTCAAGGGCTCGGGCCCGCTAGAGGCCCTTCGCGCTTCGGTGAGCGACACCGCCGCGCTTGTTGGCTGCGGTTCCGCGGCCGTTTCGGAGCTCTAGATGGCCGTGGGCGACATCCGAGGTCTCTGCCCCGACCGGTTCCACCGCGTGCGCGAGGTGTTCGCGGACCATTTCGACCAGGGCCTGGAGATCGGCGCCCGCTTCGCCCTGGCCATCGAAGGTGAGGTGGTGGTGGACCTCATGGGCGGATTCGCCGATCGGGCAGGCGTTCGGCCCTATGCCGAGGACACCCTGACGGCGGTGTTCTCCACCACCAAGGCCATGGCCAGCCTGATGATCGCCCGGCTCGCGGACGCCGGCCGGCTTTCCTACGACCAACCCGTCGCCGATCGCTGGCCGGAGTTCGCCTCCGCCGGGAAGGGGAGGGTGACCATCGCCGAGGCCATGTCGCACCAGGCCGGTCTGCCGGGCTTGGTCGAACCCATGGAGCCGATCGCCTGGTTCGACGAGGGGCTCATCGCCGGCAAGCTGGCCGCTATGTCTCCCCTGTGGCCGCCGGGGAGCGCCAGCGGCTATCACCCGGTCACCTTCGGCTATCTGGCCGGCGAAATCTTCCGCCGCGTCGACGGCCGGGAACTGGGCGCGGCGCTCGCCGAAGACCTGGCTGGCCCGCTCGGCCTCGATCTGTGGATCGGTGTGCCCGACGCGGAGCAGCCGCGCTGCGCCGACGTCCGCAAGCCGCCGGCGCGCCCCAATCTCGGACCCCCCACCGAAGCGCGGCGCGTCGCCTTCCTCACCCCGTGGGCCTCGCCCGGCGGCGTCAGCCTGGCCGAATGGCGCCGCGCGTCCATTCCCTCGGTCACCGGCCACGCCACCGCGCCGGCCCTGGCGCGGATGATGGCCATCATCGCGTGCAACGGGCGGCTGGATGGAAAGCAGATCCTCTCTGCAGGCGGCGTGCGCGAGGCGACTCGCGAGCGGATCAGCGGGCCAGACCTCGTCCTTCCCTACGAACTCAGCTGGGGCGCAGGGTTCCTGCGCAATGAGGGCCTTTCGATCTACGGCCCGGGCGGTGAGACGGTGGGGCATTCCGGCTGGGGCGGGAGCTGCGCCTTCGCCGATCCTGAGCGGAGGGTGTCCGGCGCCTATGTCATGAACAAGCAATCGGCGGAACTCATCGCCGACGGCCGGGCCATGGTCCTGATCGACGCCGCCTACACTGGGCTCTGAATCCGGCGCGAGGCGCGCCACGCGCCGAAGACAAACACACCCGATCCGGCCCAGATGAACAGGAACGAGACCAGCCCCACGAGATCCAGGCGCTCTCCTACCGCGAGGCCGATGAGAAAGCCGATGGTCGGGGATATGAACTGCAGGAAGCCGAAGGTGGAGAACGGCAGACGCCGGGCGGTCCAGGCGAACAGCGCAAGGGGCGCGACGGTGGCCGGCCCCGCGGTCATCATCAGCAGCGTCGCGCCAGGCGTGCGCGCGAAAATTCCGCCTCCCGAATGGTGCAGCCAGATCACATAGGCCAGGCCCGGCAGCGTCATCAGCAGGCTCTCCACGAAGAGACCCGTCTGGGCGTCCACGTCGATCTGCTTGCGGATGAGGCCGTAGCCCCAGAAGGTCCCCGCCAGAAAAAGGGCGATCACCGGCGGGTGGCCGAGCACCACGGCCTGCAGCACGACGCCGGCGGCGGCGAGGCCAATGGCGACCATGCCGATCCGGTCGATGCGCTCTCGGAACAGAAGCGCGCCGACGGCCATGTTGAGCAGCGGCGCGATATAGTAGCCGAGGCTGGCCTCGATGTTGCGGCCGTTGTTGACGCTCCACACGAAGACGCCCCAGCCGGAAGAGATCATCGCCGCCGACAGAGCCAGAAGACCGAGACGCCTGGGACTGGAGAACACCGCCCGCACCTGCGCGCCTTGCCCGGCGATCAGCACCAACAGGCCGGCCCAGGGCGCGGACCAAAGGGCGCGGTTCGCCAGGATCTCCCATGAACTTGCGCCCGCGTGGCCCATGGCGATGAACAGAGCCGGGGTCAGGCCCCAGATGAAGTAGCAGAAGACGCCGACCAGAAGCGCCCGGCGACCCTCGGCCGCCTCCGCCGTCACGCCAGGGCCTTTAGTCCGATCATGCCGCGTTCGTGGAGAAGCTCGGCGATCTGCACCGCGTTCAGCGCCGCGCCCTTGCGCAGGTTATCGGCCACCACCCATAGCGACAGGCCGTGCTCCACGGTCGGATCGCGGCGGATGCGCGACACATAGACCGGGAATTCGCCTTGGGCCTCCTTGGGCGTCATGAAGCCGGTGTCGTCGCGCTTGTCGATGACGATGAGACCGGGCGCCTCGCGCAGGATGTCGCGCGCCTCATCCTCGTCCAGCGGCTCGTGAAACTCGATGTTCACCGCTTCGGAGTGGCCGACCATCACCGGCACGCGCACGCAGGTGACCGTGAGGGCGATGTCGGGATCGAGAATCTTGTGGGTCTCGTCCCACATCTTGGCTTCTTCGCTGGTGTAGCCGTCCTCGCGCGCCGAGCCGATGAACGGGATGACGTTGAAGGCGATCTGCTTGGTGAACACCTTGGGCTCGGAGGGGCCGAGCACGAAGATGCCCTTGGTCTGGTCCCAGAGCTCGTCCATGCCCTGTTTGCCGGCGCCGGAAACCGACTGATAGGTCGCCACCACCACGCGTTTGATCCGCGCCGCGTCGTGCAGGGGCTTCAGCGCCACCACCAGCTGAGCGGTGGAGCAGTTGGGATTGGCGATGATGTTCTTGCGCCGGGCCAGCGCCACGGCGTCCGGGTTCACCTCCGGCACGATCAGAGGCACGTCCGGGTCCATGCGCCAGGCTGAGGAGTTGTCGATCACGATCGGGCCGGCCGCGCCGATCTTGGGCGCCCATTCGCGCGAGAACTCGCCGCTCACCGACATCAGCACCAGATCGACGGTGGAGAAGTCGAAGCGGACGATGTCCTCGCACTTCACCACGCCGGCTTTCCAGCCGACCTCGATGCCGAGGGAATTGCGCGAGGCGATGGCGTGCAGACGGTCCACGGGGAAGTTCACTTCCTCGAGGATGTTCAGCATTTCGCGGCCAACGGCCCCCGTGGCGCCTACGACGGCGACCCGGTACCCCATCATCCAATCTCCGAAATGTGCGGGAGGCTCGCTTACGCTCCGAGGAGCCCCGGTGCAAGGCGCGCGCGTTGCGGGGGGACGCCGCCGGCCTGTATTATCGCCGCCATGACCGCGGACGCCTTCGCCAAGCGCCTTGAGACCGAGGGCCTCGTCGTGGTGGAGGATGAGACCTTCGCCCTGAGGCCGGAAGAGGCCGACTTACTCGTCGCCGACCTTGGAGACGGCAGGGCCAAGAACATCAGCCTGGCGCCGGGCGCGGCCGTGCGTGGAACCTTGGCCGGCGAAGCGGACTCGGCGCGCCTCGCCGCCCTCATGTCTCGCTTTTCGGATTGGGCGCGGGAGCTGGTGGTCACCAAGGCGCCGGCCTACGCGGGCGCGCTGGAAATGGGCCGCACCAGTTTCCGACCACGGGCCGTGGACGACGCCCCGGTGAGCCCGCGCAAGGACGACCGGCGGCTACACGTGGACGCCTTCGCCTCTCAGCCCACCGGCGGGAAGCGCATCCTCAGGGTGTTCTCCAACATCAATCCCGCCGGCGAATCCCGGCTGTGGCGCGTGGGCGAACCGTTCGAAGCCTACGCCCGGCGCTGGGCGTCCGGCGCGCGCATGCCGCTGCCCGGCGAAGCGTGGCTCCTGCAGCGGATCGGCGTCACCCGCAGCCGCCGCACACCCTACGATGCGATGATGCTGGCGCTGCACGACGGCGCTAAGCTCGACCCGGACTATCAGGAGCGCGCGCCCCGCCGCGAGGTGGCGTTCGCGCCGGGCGCCACATGGATCGTCTACACCGACAGCACCGTCCACGCCGCCATCGCCGGCCGCTACGCCCTGGAGCAGACCTTCTATGTGCCGCTCTCGGCCATGGTCGCGCCGGAGGCCTCGCCAGCGCGTATCCTGGAGCGGCTAACGGGGCGAATCTTGTGCTGACAAATCGATATGGCCCCCAAAAACCCGCTCATCCCCGCGAAAGCGGGGACCCAGGCTTTTTCAACACCCGCAGTGAAATGTTGGAGGGGTCTTTTCACCGCCAAGACACCAAGGCGCGAAGAAGGATCCACGGCGCCTTGGCGAGCTTTGCGTCTTGGCGGTCAAATCGGCGTGGAACCGCGCTCGCCGAGGGATCAACAAAAACGCCTGGGTCCCCGCTTTCGCGGGGATGAGCGGGGGAGGGCGCCGCGACTTTCGCCTACAGCGCCGCCAGGACCGCGTCGCCCATCTGCGAGGTGGAGAGCGTGCCGCCGAGGTCGTGGGTGCGCGCGCCGCCGTCCAGCGCCCGCGCCACCGCCGCTTCTAGCCGGTCGGAGAGGGCGCCAGCGCCCAGGGACCAGCGCAGCGCCATGCCGAGGGAAAGGATCGCCGCCAGTGGATTGGCCACGCCCTGACCGGCGATATCGGGCGCGGAACCGTGGATCGGCTCATACAGGCCGGGCCGACCGGGATCGCCGATCGCCGCCGAAGGCAACATGCCGAGCGACCCGGTGAGCTGGGCGGCCTCGTCGGACAAAAGATCGCCGAACAGATTGTCTGTGAGGATGACGTCGAACTGGCGCGGGTTCTTCACCAGCTGCATGGCGGCGTTGTCGGCCAGCATGTGCTCCAAGGTGACGTCGGCGAATTCGCGGGCGTGGAGATCGGTGACCACCTCGCGCCACAGAAGGCCGGTCTCCATGACGTTGGATTTCTCGCAGCTGGTGACCTTGCCGCGTCGGCCCCGCGCCAGGCCGAACGCCACGCGCGACACCCGTTCAATCTCGTGGGTGGTGTAGACCTGGGTATCCACGCCGCGCCTCTGGCCGTCGGGAAGCACCTCGATTCCGCGAGGCTGCCCGAAATAGACCCCGCCCGTCAGCTCACGGACGATCATGATGTCGAGGCCCCGCACCACCTCGGTCTTGAGGGTCGAGGCGTCGGCAAGGGCTGGGAAGCACAGGGCGGGACGCAGATTGGCGTAGACACCCATGCCGGCGCGCAGGCCAAGCAGTCCGGCCTCCGGGCGCAGCGCCCGGGGGACGCCGGCCCATTTCGGGCCACCCACCGCGCCCATGAGCACGGCGTCGCTGGCCTTGGCCAACTCCAGGGTCGCGGCGCTGAGCGGCGCGCCCTGCAGATCGAAAGCGGCCCCCCCGAAGGGCCGTTCCTCGATCTTCAAGTCCGGCGCCAGCAGGTGGGCCACGCGCCCCGCCTCGGCCGTCACCTCGGGGCCGATACCGTCGCCGGGCAGGAGCAGGAGGGTGCGGGGCATGGGCGGTCTCGGTTGAAGTGGGGTGTTCAGAGAGGCCGTTGGCCGGCGACTTCGTACTTTGTCAGGCGCCGGTCCGAGACGCCGACGGCGGGCCACGCCGCTCGCCATGCGGCCATGTGCGAGGTCTGGAAGTGGGCTTCCAGGGCGGCCTGGTCCCGCCACACTTCAAAGACATGCATCAGCCCAGGTTCGACGACGTCCTCGGCGTAGGCATAGGCCTCGCAGCCGCCCTCCGCGCGACTCGCCGCGATCATCGCCGCCATTTGCGGCCGGAAGGAATCGACGTTCTCCGGTGGAACACGCACCGTGCCGGCGACGATCACCGTCATGCGGGCGACAACCACGGCTGACTGAGCGCCTGGCGGTGTTCGAACCGGTCGATGGCTGGCGCCTGGCCGAGGGTCTCGCCAATGGCGCCCACACCCTCGAGCAGCTTGGTCTTTTGGGTCGGGTCGATGTCGAACTGGAAGCACGCGCCTGAAGGCGCCGTAACCGTCTGCGCCTCGAGGTCGACGGCGAACACGTGGTTGCCGCCTCTGGCCTCGCCCAACAGCTCCTTCACAGCCTCGGCCGGCAAGGCGATGGGGAGCACGCCGTTCTGGAGACAGTTATTGTGAAATATGTCGGCGAAGCTGGGCGCGATCACGCAGCGGAGGCCATAGTCGAGGAGCGCCCAGGCGGCGTGCTCGCGGCTCGAACCGCACCCGAAATTGTCGCCCGCGATCAGTACTCCGGCGCCGGCGTGGCGCGGATCGTTGAGCACGAAGTCCGCCCGCGCGCGGCCTTCGGCGTCGAAGCGCAGATCGTAGAACAGACCCTTGCCGAGGCCCTCGCGGCCGACGGTCTTCAGGAACTGCTTGGGGATGATCTGGTCGGTGTCGAGGTTGGCGATGTCCAACGGGACAGCCTTGGCGGTGAGGCGCGTGAACGGTTGCATGACGGTGCGATGAAACCTTGCGCGGTCAGGGTCAAGCCCGATAGCGCCGGCGCGCGGTGCGGAGTAGGTTCGCCCGCGGGAGCAAACCCTGGGGCAAAATGATGATATTTTCGGTCTTCTCGATCGCCGTATTGATCTTGGCGATTTTCCTGGCGCTGGGCGCCATTAAGATCGTGCCTCAGGGCTATGAATATACGGTCGAGCGGTTCGGTCGCTACACGCGCACGCTGAAGCCCGGCATCACCATCCTGGCCCCGTTCATGGAAGCCGTGCGGCGCAAGGTCTCCATGATGGAGCAGGTTCTGGACGTGCCGAGCCAGGAGGTGATCACCAAGGACAACGTCATGGTCAAGGTGGACGCCATTGTCTTCATCCAGGTGATGGATGCGGCGGCGGCGGCCTATCGGGTGGCCAATCTCAATTTCGCCATCGGCCAGCTGACCA
>Ga0302314_10000307_pt1 | contig 89040 bp, 76 predicted proteins | sample III_Palsa_N2_3_FD_200533 | JGI IMG/M metagenome (GOLD analysis project Ga0302314, IMG submission 200533) | Peat permafrost microbial communities from Stordalen Mire near Abisko, Sweden - III_Palsa_N2_3 | ecosystem: Environmental > Terrestrial > Soil > Palsa > Peat permafrost | place: Sweden...
AGCACCGCTCGATCAAGCCCGAGTTCCTGGTGATGAACGGCAAGTGCACCCACCTGGGCTGCTCGCCGAAGTTGATGCCGGACCATCCCAATCCCGCCATCGACGCGAACTGGCAGGGCGGCTATTTTTGCCCCTGCCATGGTTCCAAATACGATATCTCCGGGCGTGTCTTCGCCGGGCAGCCCGCACCGCTGAACATGCTGGTGCCGCCGCACAGCTACACCAGTGACTCGCTGGTGGTCATTGGCGTGGACCAGAAGGCCTAGGACAGACCGACATGGCGATTATCCGCAATCCGTACAAGACCACCGGCTTCCTCGGCTGGATCGACGACCGCTTCCCGCTGACCAAGCTGTGGAAGGATCATCTGTCCGAGTACTACGCGCCGAAGAACTTCAATTTCTGGTACTACTTCGGCTCGCTGGCCCTGCTGGTGCTGGTCAACCAGCTGATCACCGGCATCGTGCTGGCGATGGCCTACAAACCCGGCGCGGAAACCGCGTTCGACTCCGTGCAGTACATCATGCGCGACGTCTCCTGGGGCTGGCTGATCCGCTACATGCATGCCACCGGCGCCTCGGCCTTCTTCCTGGTCGTGTACCTGCACATGTTCCGCGGCATCCTCTACGGCTCGCACCGCAAGCCGCGCGAGCTGGTGTGGATCTTCGGCGCCCTGATCTTCCTGGTGCTGATGGCTGAAGGCTTCTGCGGCTACGTGCTGCCCTGGGGCAACATGTCCTACTGGGGGGCCGAGGTGATCCTGTCGCTGTTCGGCACCATCCCTTATATCGGCCATGCCCTGCAGATCTGGATCCAGGGCGACTTCACCCCGGCCGACGCCACCATCAACCGCCTGTTCTCGCTGCACGTGGTGGCGCTGCCGTTCGTGCTGGTCGGCCTGGTGGTGGCGCATCTGATCGCGTTGCATGAAGTCGGCTCCAACAATCCCGACGGCGTCGAGATCAAGGAGCACAAGGACCCGGTCACCCACATCCCGCTCGACGGCATCGGCTTCCATCCGTACTACACGGTGAAGGACATCGTCGGCGTGACGGTGTTCCTGATCCTGTTCAGCGCGGTGATCTTCTTCGCCCCCGAGGGTGGCGGCTACGTGCTGGAAAAGCCGAACTTCATGCCGGCCAATCCGCAGGTGACGCCGGACGAAATCGCGCCGTCCTGGTACTTCTGCGTGTTCTACGCCATGTTGCGCGCGGTGCCTTCGTTCTTCCATTCGCAGATCTGGGGCGTCCTGGTCATGTTCGCCGCGATCGTGGTGCTGTTCTTCCTGCCCTGGCTCGATCGCAGCCCGGTCAAGTCGATCCGCTACAAAGGCCCGATCTTCAAGATCGCCGTGGTGATTTTCGCCGCGGACTTCCTGATGCTCTGCTACCTGGGCATGCATAAGCCGAGTCCGCTCTACACCCTGCTGGCGCGCCTGGGCACCATTTATTACTTCCTGTTTTTCCTGGCTATGCCCATCTACACCAAGATCGACAAGACCAAGCCGGTACCGGAACGGGTGACCGCATGAGCCGCCTTAATGCCAAGAGCCTCGCCCCCCTACTGACCATGGTGCTGGCCGGCCTGCTGCTCGCTGCGCCCGCGGCCCGGGCCCAGGAAGAGGCCAAGACCCTACCGTTCAGCGACAACGCCGGCAACACCGCCTCGGTGCAGCGCGGCGCGCGCGATTTCATGGCCTACTGTTCGGGTTGCCACTCGCTCAAGTACCTGCGCTACAACCGTATCGGCCAGGATCTGGGCATTTCCGACGACCAGCTGAAGCAGAACCTGATCTTCAGCGGCGTCAAGGTCGGCGAGCCCATCGTCACTGCCCTGCCGGCCAAGCCGGCGGAAGACTGGTTCGGCCGTGTCCCGCCGGACCTCAGCCTGGAAACCAAGGCGCGCAGCCCGGAGTGGGTGTATTCCTACCTGATGGGCTTCTACCTCGACAGCACGCGCCCGTTCGGCGTCAACAACCTGTTCCTGCCGAATGTGGCGATGCCGGCGGTGCTGGGCGAGTTGCAGGGCTGGCAGGTCAAGGAAGATGAAGGCAAGGCCGAGCAAGAAGGCCTGCCGCTGAAGCTGGTGCAGCCCGGCAGTCTGTCGCCGGAGCAGTACCAGGCCTTCGTCAGCGACCTCACCAATTTCATGGTGTACGCCGCCGAGCCGACCGCCAAGGAACGCACCTCGACCGGCTGGAATGTGTTGTTCTACCTGATTTTCCTGTTGTTGCCGCTGACCTATTTCCTGAAGAAGGAATTCTGGCGCGACGTTCATTGATCACGCACGGAGCCGCATGACCCTGCGCACCCGACACAAGACGGCGCAGCCCACCATCAAGCCCGCGCCCAACGCGGGCTTGATGCTTTTTGTTGCCGACGATTCCTTGCCTTGCGACTGGGCCCGCCTGGTGCTGGCCGAGAAGGACGTCGACAGCGCGCAGATCCAGACCATCCGTCCCGGCAGCGCCATCAACGAGGACTTCCTGGTCCTCAATCCCTCGCAGTCCTTGCCCACCCTGGCCGATCGCGAAGGCGTCATCACCGGGGCGCGCGTCATCGTCGAATACCTCGACGAGCGCTACCCGCATCCGCCGCTGATGCCGTTGTCGCCCGCCGCGCGCGCGCGGGTGCGCATGGCCCTGCAGGGCCTGGAGCATGAGTTGCTGCCGCGCATCGAAGCGCTGCCCGGCATTCCCGCGCGCGCCGCCCAGGCCGCCCGCGGCGAACTGCTGGAACGTCTGCTGGCAGGGGGGCGCCACTTCGCCGCGCAGGGCTATATCCTCGGCCGCGATTACACCCTGGTGGACAGCGGCTGGGCCGTGCTGCTGCGCCGCCTCGGCCAGCTCGGCATCGAGCTGCCGGCGCAGGCCGAGCCGCTGCGCCGCTACGCCGCGCGCCTGTTCGCGCGGCCGACCTATCAGCGTTGTTTCAGCAAGCCATCAAGCCGCAAGTAGGCCCCCATGACTGCCACCACACGTTCACGCCGCCCCTATCTGATCCGCGCCATCCACGCCTGGGCCGTCGACTGCGGCTATACCCCGCATCTGCTGGTCGCCAGCGACTACCCGGGAGTCAGCGTGCCGCGGGCTTTCGTCAAGGACGGCCGCATCGCCCTCGACATCAGCCCGATGGCGGTGCGCGAGCTCAACCTGGACAGCGAGCCGCTGTTCTTCTCGGCGCGCTTCGGCGGTTCGCCCTATGATATCGTGGTGCCCAGCGGCGCCGTGCTGGCGATCTATGCGCGCGAGAACGGCGACGGCATCCTCTTCGGCGAGCCCGAGCCGATCGATCCGGAAGCGCCTGCGGTGCGGCCGCCCAATCCGGACGAGCCGCCGCCGGAAACGCCGCGGCCGAGCGGGCGCCCCAAGCTGCGCGTAGTGAAGTAGTGAGGCCGGGCGCGCAGCGCCCGGCCTCACAACGGATAGAGAATCTCGTCCGTCAGGTCGCACAGGCAGTGCAGGAACACCAGGTGGGTTTCCTGAATGCGCGCGGTGACGTTGCTGGCCGAGCGCAGTTCGAAATCGCCGGGCTTGAGCAGCCCCGCCATCTTGCCGCCGTCCTTGCCGGTGAGGGCGATGATGCTGGCCTGGCCCTGGTGCGCGGCTTCGATGGCGCGGACCACGTTGCCCGAGTTGCCCGAGGTCGAGATCGCCAGCAGCAGATCGCCCGGCCGCACCAGCGCCTGCACCTGCTTGGAAAAGACCTGCTCGTAGCTGTAGTCGTTGGCGATGGCGGTGAGCGCCGAGGTGTCGGTGGTCAGGGCGATGCCGGCCAGGCCGGGGCGCTCGCGCTCGTAGCGCCCGGTCAGCTCGGCGGCGAAATGCTGGGCGTCGGCGGCGGAGCCGCCGTTGCCGCAGGCCAGCACCTTGTTGCCGGCCTTGAGCACCGCGGCCATGTGCTGCGCCGCGCCAAGGATGGCCGGCAGCATGCTCGCCAGGGTGCGCTGCTTGGTCTCGATGCTGGCCTCGAAATGAGACCGGATGCGTGCTTCCAGGTTTGTCGCCATAAATCCTATCCTTCTGCGTCAAATGCCGCTGTAAGCCATTCCACCGTATCGGCGCCGTCCACCGCCACCACATCGAACCGCACCGGGCTGCGCGAATACTCCGGATGCGCCGCCAGGAACAGCCGCGCCGCGTGGATCAGGCGCCCGCGTTTGCGCCCATGCACTGATGCGAAGGCATCGCCGTAATCGCTGCGGCTGCGCTTGCGCACTTCCACCATCACCAGCGTGTCCCGCTCGCGCATCACCAGATCCAGTTCGCCGCCGGGGCAGCGCCAGTTGCGCGTCACCAGCTTCAGTCCGCGTTGCTGCAAATGCTGCAGCGCCAGCGTCTCGGCCTCGGCACCGCGCTGCTGGCTGGGGCCCGCCGGCATGGCTCAGCGGTCCCGCATCACTGCGGCGGCGTTGCGCCGGCCGGGTCGAGCAGCCTTGGCCCGCCCTCGGTGGTCTGGGCGCAGACCAGGCCGCGATGCACCGCGCCATCGTCGCCCACGCGCAGGGTGCCGCTGCCGCCGGGCAGTTCGTCCAGCGGATGCAGGCTGTTCTGGCTCAGGCGCATGGCCAGCAGGAAGGCGTCGTCGCCAAGCGCGTAGAGGCGGGCCTGGTCGATGCTGCGGCCGTTCAGGGCCGCGGCGCGCAGCGCGGCCCAGGTGCCGCTGCTGTCCACCATCCACGGCGCGTCGCAGAAGCGGATGCCGGCCAGATCCTGATCGCCCTGGCCCTCGTTGACGCCGGCCGTGTCGTAGATCGGGATCCGCTCCGCATGGTAGTAGCGGAACAGCGGCCACAGCTGGCGTGCCTGGGCGGCACCGGCGTCGATGAAGATGAAATCGAAATCGTTGCGCCGCTGCGGGTCGGTGCCCTGCGCGGCGCTGGCGCGAAGCTCGGCCAGCTTCTTCTTGTCGTCCACCGCGTGGTAGTGCAGCAGGCCGCTGATCGGCGTGGACCAGTCCTTGAACTCGCCCGAATAAGTGCGCGAGTCGCGCACTTCGCCGCCCAGCTCGCTGAGGCGCTGGCTGAAGGCCGCCTGCACCCGGGCGCCGCGATCGTTCGCCTGCACCAGCACCAGGGCCCGGCGCAAACCGCGCGCGGCGGCGTCCTCGGCGGCGGCGCGCGCCTCGTCTTCAGGCGCCAGGCCGAACTGGTAGAAGCCCGCCGGAGCGACGTGTCCGGCATCCAGGTAATTGAGCGCCAGCACCGGCAGGTGCGGATTGCCGCCCTGGCTCAGCGCGGCGACATCGCCCCGCAGCAGCGGGCCCACCACCACGCCGGCACCGTCGCTGACCGCCTGGCTGTAGGCGCTGATCGCCGCGGCCGGGTTGCCGGCATCGTAGACGCGTACATCGGCGGGATTGCCGGCGCGGGCGGCGGCCGCGGCAAAGCCGCTGTGCACGCTTTCCGCGGCAGCGGCGGCGGGGCCGCTTTGCGGCAGCAGCAAGGCGTAAAAGCCGGGCCTGGCCGGGACGCCGTTGAATGCCGGGGCCGCCACCGGAGGCATGCCTGGCTGGGTGGGCTGGGAAGCCGCCGCCTGCGGCGCACCCGTCATCATGACGCTGGCCAGCCGATCCTGCGCCGGATGCCCGGGATAGCGCTGGCGCCAGCTTTCATACATCTCCAGCGAGGCGTTGCGGCGTGACAGGTTGGCCAGTTCGATCCAGCCGCGCGTCACCGCATCGGCGCTGCCGGCGCGCGCAAGCACGGCGGCGTCGAGCGGGGCGGCGCTCAGGCCGGACCAGATGGCGTCATGGTTTTCGCTGACCAGGGCCGGGGCGCCCAGCAGGTGTTCGCGCTGCACCAGGGCCTGGGCCGCCGCCACCGGGTCGTTGAGGCGGAACAGCGCGCGCCCGCGCAGCAGCAGCACGCGCTCGGCCAGCGGCGAAGCGCCGGCCCCGTTGCCCAAGTTTTGCGGCAGCAGGCGCAGGGCGCCGGCGGCGTCGTTGCGGGCCAGCGCCGCGCGTGCGCGCAGCAGGCGCGCGCGCAGCTGCTGGTCGGGATCCAGCGCCGCCGGCGGCAGCGCGTCCAGAATGGAGTCGGCGTAGGCGTAATCGTTGCCGTCGGTGGCCGCCTCGGCGGCGCGCAGGTGATATTCGTAGCTCTGCGGCGAGGCGGCTTGCGCCGCGGCCTGCTCGAAGGCCCGCGAGGCGCGGAAATAGTCGCTGTGCTGCAGTGCCCGCTGGGCGTCATCCAGGGGCGAGGCGGACTCGTAGGAGGATGACGAATAGGACGTCAGGCCCGAACCGGCAGCGCAACCGGCGAGCGCGGCCAGGACCAGGGCGGCGAGGGGTGTCAGTCGGCGGGGCGTCATCCGCTAAAGTATGACATGACCACTGATCCCGCCGCTGCCGCGTCCGACCCGCAGGAAGACCTCGGTCACACTATCGTGCCAGGCGCGCTGTACGTCGTCGCCACCCCCATCGGCAATCTCGGCGACCTGTCGCCGCGCGCCTGCCGCATCCTGGCCGGGGTGGACCGCATCGCCGCCGAGGACACCCGCACCAGCGGCCAGCTGCTGGCCCATTTCGGCATCCAGCGGCCGCTGGTCGCCCTGCACGACCACAACGAGGACCGCATCGCCGCGGAACTGGTGCGGCAGCTGCAGGCCGGCCAGTCGCTGGCCCTGATCTCCGACGCCGGCACGCCGCTGATTTCCGATCCCGGCTTCGCCCTGGTGCGCGCCGCCCGTGCCGCCGGCGTACCGGCCTATGCCGTGCCCGGTCCCTGCGCGGCGGTGGCGGCGCTGTCGGTGTCCGGCCTGCCCAGCGACGCCTTCGTCTTTGCCGGCTTCCTGCCGCCCAAGCAGGCGGCGCGGCGGGCGCGGCTGGAGCAGCTCGGGCGCGAGCCGCGCACCGTCATCGTCTACGAATCGTCACACCGCATCGCCGACACCCTGGCCGACGTGGTTGCGGTGCTCGGGCCGCAGCGGCCGGCGGCCCTGTCGCGCGAGCTGAGCAAGCGCTTCGAGGAGAGCTACAGCGGCACCGCCGCCGGCCTGCTCGCCTGGCAGGCGGCGGACGCCAACCGCAGCCGCGGCGAGTTCGTGCTGCTGCTCGGCGGCGCCGAACAGGCGGCGGACCTGGCGGAGGGCGAGCGGGTGCTGCGCCTGCTGCTGCGTGAGTTGCCGCCGTCCGGCGCGGCGCGGCTGGCCGCCGAAATCAGTGGGGCGCCGCGCAAGGCGCTTTATGCCGTCGCTCTGCGTCTGGCTGGCGAAGCCGGTGAAAATGGGGACAATGGCGCCCCCGACTGAGCGGCATCGCAGCCACCTCACATGACCGAACCTCTAACCCCGCCGCCGGAAGAACTGGCCGAGGCCGTGGCGCCGGAGCCGGCTCCGCACGACGCCCTGGCGGCACTGCGCTACCCCGAGTTCCGCAATCTCACCTTCGGCGTATTCATCATCACCATCGCCATCCTGGCGCAGGAAGTGGTGCTGGGCTACCAGCTTTACACCATGACCCATGATCCGCTGGTGCTGGGCTTCACCGGCCTGGCCGAGGCGGTGCCGTTCATCGCCCTGGCTCTGTTCGGCGGCCACCTGGCGGACCGCCGCGACCGGCGCAAGATCATCCTGCTGGCGTCGGCCTTCATCGCGCTCGGCTCCCTGGTGCTGCTGTGGGTGACACTGCCGTCGACCCTGGCGCGGATCTCGCGCGGCACCCTGCTCATCACCATCTACGGCGTCATCGCCGCCCTGGGGCTGGCGCGCGGCTTCTTCTCGCCGGCAGCGAGCTCGCTCACCGCCTTCATCGTGCCGCGCGAGATCTACGCCAACGCGGCCGCCTGGCGCAGCAGCGGCTGGCAGGGCGGTTCCATCGTCGGCCCGATCTGCGCCGGCTTTCTCTACGCCGTGCTGGGTCTCACCGGCACCCTGGTGGTGATCCTTGCCCTGATGCTGCTGGCCCTGCTGCTGTTCGCCGGGCTCAAGCCGCGCCCGCCGCAGCCGCGTCCGCAGGGCGGCGCCGAAGCCGATCTGTGGCAGAGCCTGCGCGAAGGCATCGACTTCGTCTTCAAGACGCCGATCATTCTCTATTCGATTTCGCTGGATCTGTTCTCGGTGCTGTTCGGCGGCATGGTGGCGATCCTGCCGATCTTCGCCACCGACATCCTCCAGGTCGGCGCCCAGGGCCTGGGCGTGCTGCGCGCCGCTCCGGCGGTCGGCGCCATGCTGACGCTGCTGATCTGCACCCGCTATCCGCCTACCCGCCAGGCCTGGCGCAACCTGCTGATTGCCGTCGCCGGCTTCGGCGTGATGACTCTGCTGTTCGCCGTGTCGAAGCTGTTCTGGTTGTCGGTGGCGGCGCTGTTCCTGACCGGCGCCTTCGACAGCGTCAGCGTGGTGATCCGCGGCACCATTCTGCAGATCATGCCGCCCGACCACTTGCGCGGCCGCGTGGTCTCGGTCAACGGCATCTTCCTCGCCGCTTCCAACGAGCTGGGCGCTTTCGAATCCGGCCTCGCCGCGCGCCTGCTGGGCACGGTGCCCTCGGTGATCTTCGGCGGCACCCTGACCCTGCTCACCGTGCTCTACGTGTGGCGGCGCTCGAAGCAGTTGTTCGCGGTGAAGCTGGTTTAACTGCACCAATTTGATCTACTGAAAGAAGCGGAAAGGCCTTCCGTGGAGTTGGGGTGAGGGGTAATTTGAGGCCGTATCACTCCTCCGAGGCTTTTTGGCCCGCGCAAGCGGGCCTCTTTATTTCCGCTCCCTTTTCCTGCCGTCCCTGGCGAGACGGAGCCACTTTTCCTACCCCCGGCCAAGCCATCCATGGCCCGCCATTGACGGGCGTTTTTATTGGCGGAAGGCGGCACTCGGGCCTCCCGCTGCAAAACCCGGTAATAATCCTTTGTACCGTTTCCCGTATCCAACCGGGATCAAACCTATTTCAAGGGAGCAAGCAAGATGTCTTCAGGCTCAGTCATGCGTGCGGCAATGGCCGCCACTTTAGGGCTCGGTGCGGCCGTGGTCATGCCGGCCGCACTCGCTGCCGCGGTGGCGCCTTTCTCCTTCGATGCCGCCTACGGCCGTCTGCCCAAGAGCATCGTGCCGCAGGACTATTCGATTGCCGTCACGCCCGACGCGGCGGCCCGCACGCTGAGCGGCACGGAGTCCGTCACCCTGCGGTTCCGCCAGGCCGGCGCCAGCATCGTCTTCAACTCGCTGCATGAAGTGTTGAGCGATGTGCGGCTCGACGGCAAGCCCGTCGCGGGCGTGGTGTCCAGCGACGAGCAGCAGCTGACCACCGTCACCCTGAAGAAGCCGGCCAAGGCCGGGCGGCACGTCCTGCGCTTTTCCTACACCGGAAAGATGGAGGACGGGCCGCGCGGCATGTTCGCGCAGCCGTACGTGAAGCCCGACGGCAGCAAGGGCTTGCTGGTGTCCACCAAGTTCGAATCCACCGATGCGCGGCGCATGTTCCCCTGCTGGGACGAGCCGGCGTTCCGCGCCACCTTCCAGCTCACCGCCACGGTGCCGGCGGACTGGACGGTACTGTCCAACATGCCCATCGCCAAACGCATCGCCCTGGGCGAGATGGCCACCACCACCTTTCAGCGCTCGCCGAAGATGCCGACTTACCTGGTCGAGTTTTCCGGCGGCGACCTGGCCGGCATCAGCGGGCGCAGCGGCGCGGCCACGCTGGGGGTCTGGGCGGTGCGCGGGCAGGAGCAGGGCGGGGCGACCGCCCTGGCCAACGCGCAGCAGATCCTGGCCGACTACAACGATTACTTCGGCTACCCGTATCCGCTGCCGAAGCTGGATTCCATCGCTATCCCCGGCGGCTTCTCCGGCGCGATGGAAAACTGGGGCGCCATCACCTACAACGACCAGCTGCTGTTGCTGACGCCTTCCAGCACGGTGCATGACCGCCAGACGGTGTTCGCCGTCCAGGCCCATGAGATGGCTCACCAGTGGAACGGCGACCTGGTGACCATGGGCTGGTGGGACGACATCTGGCTCAACGAGAGCTTCGCCTCCTGGCGCGCGGCCAAGGAGACCGATCTGCGCAATCCCAGCTGGAACTGGTGGGAAGCTCAGGATGACGAGAAGGAAGATGCCATGCGCGCCGACGCGCGTGTCACCTCGCATGCGATCCAGCAGCACGTCACCGACGAGCTGCAGGTGACCAACGCTTTCGATCCGGCGATCACCTATCGCAAGGGCCAGGCGGTCCTGCGCATGCTCGAGGCCTATCTGGGCGCCGACACCTTCCGCGACGGCATCCGCAGCTTCATGAAGGCGCATGCCTATTCCAACGCCACCAGCACCGATCTGTGGAACGCGCTGAGCGCCGCCAGCGGCCGCAACGTCGGCGAGATCGCCGCCGGCTGGATCGAGCAGCCCGGCTTCCCGCTGGTCTCGGTCGCCGCCAGTTGCGATGCCGGAGGCCAGCGCACCCTTACGCTGTCGCAGCGGCGTTTCCTGCTGCAGGGCAACGATCCCAACCCTTCGCACTGGAGCGTGCCGCTGCAGATCCGCTCCGGCGTGGATGCAACGCCGCAGACGCTGCTGCTGACGCAGGACGGCCAGACCGTGGCGGCCGGGCGCTGCGACCAGGCGCTGAGCGTCAACGCCGGCGTCGTGGGCTTCTACCGGGTGGCCTACGACGCGGCTACCCTGCAGGTCATCACCCGCGATTTCGGCACGTTGCCCGACGCCGACCGCATCGCCCTGCTCGACGACCAATGGGCACTGGTCGAAGCCGGCCAGCAGAAGCTGCCGGCTTATCTGGCGCTGGCCTCGTCGATGGGTGCGGACCTGGACGAGCGCGCCTGGAGCCAGATCACCAGCGCGCTCGGCACGATCGAATACGCCGAGCGCGGCACGCCCGGCCACGCCGCGTTCGCCGCCTACGCCAGTTCCATCATCAAGCCGGTGGCCACGCGACTGGGCTGGGACGCCCGCGACGATGAAACGCCGGGTCGGCAAAAGCTGCGCCGCACCGTTCTTGGCGACCTCGGGGCCTGGGGCGACCAGGAGGTCATTGCCGAAGCGCGCAAGCGCTTCGCCGCCTTCGTCGCCGACCGCAAGGCGATCAGACCGGACGACCAGGCCATGGTGCTGTCGATCGTCGCCCGCAACGCCGATGCGGCGGCGTTCGAGCAATTGCATGCGGTGGCCAAGGCCGCGGCCAATGAGACCGAGCTGCGCCGCTACTACACGGCCCTGATGCAGGTGCGCGACCCGCAGCTCGCGATGCAGGCCGCGCAGATTGCGCTGTCGACCGAGATACCGACGCAGGCGGGGGCCGCGCGCCTGAGCCTGGTGGCCAACCTCAACGACGAAAATCCGCAACTGGCCTGGGCCACCTTTACCAGCAATGTCGACGCGCTGATGCAGCCGCAAGGCCGCTACGGCCCCCTGATCGTCGCCCAGTACAGTCCGGACATCTTCTGGAACTCGGCGCCGCTGGACCAGATCGAAACCTGGGTCAAGGCCCACGTGCCGGCGGAGATGGCGGACAACATAGCCCGCGGCATGGAGAGCGCCCGCTTCAAGTTCGGCGAAAAGACCGTGCTGGCCGCGGCGGCGGACAGTTACCTCCAGGCGAATCCGGCTCCGCACGGCAACTGACGGGGTTCGGCCGGGCCGCCCGGGAGCTTCTCCGTGGCGGCCCCTGTGCGGTGCCCGGGCCGCTGCAAGCCTGAAAGCCGATCGCCTATACTGGCGGCGCATTGATGCACGGGGTTTCCTTGCAGCCTTCTCGCCATCACGGTTTCCGGCAGTTCGCGCTCTGGCTTGCGCTGGCCGCGGTACTGCTGCGCGCACTGCTGCCTGAAGGCTTCATGCCGGAACGTCACGCCGGCGGGCGCGGCATCGAACTAGCCATCTGCTACGCCAGCCCCCTGGCCAAGCTGCGCGCGGACCAGGGCCAGCCTTCCGGCATCCATGATCACGGCAGCTGCGCTTTCTCCGCCGCTGCCGGTCCGGGCCTGCCTTCATCCGCTATTCGCAGCGAGCAAAAGTCCGCTGTCGTGGCGAACATCGCCACGCTGGATGTCGCTCGCTTCGCCTCCCGCTTCAGCAACGGGCGCCCACCCGCCCGCGCGCCACCCGCTTTCTCCTGAGCTCGTAGCGGCCTCCCTGGCCGCTTCTGTTCATTGCATTGGCCGCCGCGGCGGCGCAGGAGAATTCCGTGTACTCACCGACGGTTTGGGCGATTCAGCATCGATGCGGCTTTATGCATAGACCGGGAAAGTCCTGGTGCCGATGGGGCCGGCCTTGCTAAAAATACGGCCTGCCGGTGGATTCACCGGCTGCGCGGCGCTGTGGCGCGGCGCTTGCAGATGTTTTCCCGATCATGTCATCCATGCATAAACATGCATAGACAGCGGCAGCTGCTGATCATCTGCCTGGTGCTGGCCGGGGTGCTGTATCGCGGCCTGATCCCGGCCGGCTTCATGCCGGCCAGCGGCGAAGCCGCGCGCGACGGCGCCATGCTGATGATCTGTCCCCATGGCATGGTGGGGATGCACGAGCATGGCGGCAATGGCTCCGGCGGCGCCTCGATCGAGCAGTGCCCGTTCGGCGCCGCGGCCGGCCCGGCCCTGCCTGGCCTCAAGCTGGTATTCACCTTCGCACCGGGGCCGGCGCATTTCCGGCCCGACTGGAGTGCCGTACTCAACCGCGGCAGCATGCCGCACCTCCACCCACCGGTTCGCGGCCCGCCGCTTTTTTCCTGATTCGATCAGCACATTTTTCATGCCGCACGCCCTGCGCGCGGCGCGTGTTGTCATCCGCAATTCGAACCAAGGGAAATTACCGTGTCTTCCAATTTATTGCGCGGCGCCGTGCTGGCGCTTGCCGCCGCACCCATTGCCGCCCAGGCCTGCGCCACCTGCGGCTGCTCGCTCAGCTCCGATGCGGCCATGGGCTATTCCGCCACGGCCGGCTGGCGCGTCAATCTTGAATACGACTTCATCAACCAGGACCAGCTGCGCACCCGCTATGGCCCGATCCCGCCGTCCCAGGTGGCTGCCATCAACGCTGCCGGCGGCAGCCAGGAAGTGGAGCATGGCACCATCAACCGCTACTTCACGGCGGGTGTGACCTACATCCCCAATCCCAACTGGACCATCGCCGCGCAGATTCCCTACATCAACCGCAGCCATAGCACCTACGGCAATGCCACGCCGGACCAGCTCACGCCCGACAACATCAGCGGCGCCCACAGCATCGGCCTGGGCGACATCAAGCTGATCGGCAGCTACCAGGGCATCCTCGCCACCCACAATCTCGGCGTGCAGCTGGGCGTCAAGCTGCCCACCGGCCGTTACGGCGGCCAGAACGTCGAGACCGGCGCCCAGGTGGGGCGCGCGCCGGTGTACTTCTCCTCCGGCCCCAATGCCGCGGCCAACCAGACCCTCGACACCAGCCTCAATCCGGGTATCGGCAGTTACGATCTGATCGTGGGCGCGTATTACTACCGGCCCGTCAGCCAGAACTTCGATGCTTTCGTCAACGGCCAGGTGCAGGTCACCGTGGCGCATGCGCTCGATCAGGTCAACGCCGATTTCCGTCCCGGCGACACGGAGAACCTGAGCTTCGGCCTGCGCTACGAGCGCAACCCGCGCTGGGTGCCGCAATTGCAGGTCAACGTCACGCACAAGAGCCCCGACGAGGGCGCTTTGGCGGACAATACCGACACTGCCGGCACCGTGGTCTACCTCAGCCCCGGCATCACCACCCGCATCTGGAACCAGCTCCATGCCTACACCTTCGTGCAGCGCCCGGTGTTCAGCCGCCTCGACGGCTACCAGGTGTTTCCGCACTGGACCGGCAGCGTGGGATTGAGCTATGCCTTCTGAGCCGAAGCGGCCGGCGCCCGGCCGCTGCTCCCGCCTGGCCTGGCTGCGGCGGGCCCTGATGTGCTGCGCCGCCGTGGGCATCTGGAGCCTGCCGCCGGTGGTCAGTGCCGGCGGCCTCAAGGTCGGCAAGCCCGCGCCGTCCCTGGTGCTGCATACACTGGATGGACAGGCCATCTCCACCGACAGCCTGCGCGGCAAGGTGGTGATCCTGACCTTCTGGGCCACCTGGTGCGTGCCCTGCCGCGAGGAGTTGCCGCTGCTCTCCGCCTACGCGGCGGAACATGCACGGCAGGGGCTGGAGGTGCTGGGATTCAGCCTGGACGAGCCGCAGAACCTGCCCGCGGTGCGAAAGATCGCGGCCGGCCTGAGCTTTCCGGTTGGCTTGCTGGGGAGTGCCTGGGCCGACGACTATGGCCGTATCTGGCGGCTGCCGGTGAGCTTCACCATCGATCGCTCCGGCGTGCTGGTCGACAACAGCTGGGATGATGATGAGGCGGCGTGGACCGAGGCGCGCTTGCAGCGCATCGTCACGCCCTTGCTGGGTCCATCCTCATGAACCGGTGGCGCCAGCGGCTGTGCCGCCGGCGCCACCCGGTTTTGCATCAGGCCTTGCGGCCGCCGGCGCCATCGAGCCCGGACTTGGCCATGCCATCCAGATACAGGTGGATGTAGCTTTCCAGGGCAGCCGGGCTGCTCGGCAGAACGTGATGGAAATTGGGGATGACGCCAGGCTGTTTGCCCGCGGCCTGTGAAGTCGACGGGGCGGTTTGGCTGACAGCGTTGGTTTGGGTGCGGGACATGGCTATCTCCTTGCGGGTTGCTGCTGATCCATTGGGGCTGGAAGCCCGAAGGCGCATAAACTAAACCCTCCCATCCTGCACAACTAGATGGTATGTTTGAGAATAAGCCTATCGAAATTTGGAAGGAACTTTGGACCGGTTAGAAGCCATGTCGATTCTTCTGGAGGTTGTCGAGACCGGCAGCCTGTCCGCGGCCGGGCGGCGGCTCGGCATGCCCCTGGCTACGGTCAGCCGGAAAATCTCCGATCTTGAAGCGCATCTGAAGATCCGCCTGCTGCTGCGCGGCGGGCGCAAGCTGGCGCTGACCGATGCCGGGCGCAGCTACGTGGCCGCCTGCAAGCGCATCGTCGAGGATGTCAGCGAAGCCGAGCGCATTGCCGCCGGCGAATACCGGGCGCCGACCGGCGAACTGGTGATCAGCGCCCCCCTGGTGCTGGGCCGAGTGCATGTGGTGCCGATCGTCGCGGAGTTCCTCAAGGCTTATCCCGACATCCAGGTGCGGCTGCAGCTGAGCGATCGGGTGATGAACATGGTCGAGGACCACATCGACCTGGCCGCGCGCATCGGCACGCTGCCCGACAGCAGCCTGATCGCCACGCGGGTGGGGACCAGCCACTTCGTCGTCTTCGCCAGCCCGGCCTATCTGGCCGAGCACGGCGAGCCGCAAACGCCCGCCGATCTGGCGACGCACGACTGCATCACGCTCGACAACATCCTGTCCGGCGACCGCTGGGATTTCGAGCGGGACCATAGCACCAGCTCGGTGGTGATCCGTCCGCGGCTCAAGGCCAACACCGCCGAGGCGGTGATCGACGCCGCCATCGCCGGGCTGGGCGTTGCGCGTACCATGTCTTATCCGATCATCCAGGCCGTTGCCGTCGGTGCGCTGCGCATCCTGCTGCGCGACTACGAGCCGCCGCCGGTGCCCATCAGCCTGGTGTATCCGAGCCAGCGCCTGCTGCCGCAGAAGCTGCGCGCCTTCCTCGATTTTGCGGCACCGCGCCTGCGTGCGCGTATCGGAGTGGATTCCTGATCGCCAGGCCTCTGGGGTCACAACGTTGACTTGGTGTACATTAACCGCATACCCGCGGATTCCAGGCCGGCATGGCGGAAATCAACGTGGGACTGCCATGGATCAACCATGGCACGCACAGGGAGGTGTGTACCGGTGAATACGATAATCAGGTCGGGGATGTTGCGGCGCGCCGCCTTGGGACTACTGATTGCCGCGGGCCCGGCATTGACCGCTTGCTCCGACAACGGCAGCAGCGGGTCATCGTCCAGCGGCGCCTCCTCGAGCAGCAGCAGTAGCGGCGCTTCCTCGTCGAGCAGCTCAAGCAGCTCCGGCAGCAGCGGTGCCGCATCCTCGAGCGGTTCCAGCAGCGGCGGCGCCGCATCGTCCAGCAGTTCCGGCAGCAGCGGCTCTTCGTCGTCGGGCGGCGCCGCGGTTTCCGCGGGCGTGTCGATCGAGCTGGTGCCCGGTTCGGTGACGCCCGGCCAGTCGTTCAGCCTGATCTACAACGTCCCCGGCGGAGCGTCGGCCGGTGCCAGCTGCACCGCGTCCAACGCCGCGGGCGACAGCAAGTGGAACGGCACGGTGGCCACGACCGGCGGCACCATGGCGCTGGTGGCGCCCACCGCCGGCAATATCTACAGCTACAGCATCAGCTGCAGCATCGGCAGTGCGACCGAAACGGCACAGGCCAGCCTGTTCGACGGCACCGCGGCGCCGACGCCAGCCGACTGCGGCGTCACCAACAGTTCCGGAGCGGCGGTGCCGACGCAGGACCTGATCGCTCCGGATGCCAGCGTCGCCACCGGCAGCGGCGGCCTTTGCGTCGGCTGCTCGGTGAGCAATCCCGGCAATGTGGTGGACCAGGATCTGCTGAACTATGCCGCCGTCAACACGCCGTTAGGCCTGGTTGCCGATGAGTCCCTGACCGTGACCAGCGCCGCGAATACCTATGCCGCCGGGCACCTGGTGGGCTTCGTCGCTTCCAATCCGGCTGAATTGCTGACGCTGGATCTGCTGCAGAACGTCACCATCAATACTTTCCTCGACGGCGTCACGCAGGATACGGCCGGCGCCACCGCCAGCACGCCGCTGCGCCTGGACCTGCTGACCCTGCTGGCCAGCCCGAAGTCGGCCTTCGTCGGCTTCACCGCCACCAAGCCGTTTAACGCGGTGCAGCTGGCCGACGGCAGCCTGGTTTCGGTGCTCGGCCAGGTCAATGTGTATGCGGCTTGCGTCAGCACGCAGACGGTGACGGGAAGCTCCTCGTCCAGCTCCTCGGGTAGCAGCAGCTCGTCCTCCTCCTCGTCTTCTTCATCCTCCGGTTCCTCGAGCGGCGGCGGCTCGTCTTCATCTTCCTCCGGCTCCTCGAGCGGCGGCGGCTCCTCGTCTTCCGGCAGCAGCGGTTCCTCTTCCAGCGGCGGCGCTTCTTCATCCGGCAGCGGATCGAGCGGCGCCAGTTCTTCCAGTAGCGGCGCCGCCAGCTACGACTGGACCCAGCTGGGCAGCACGCTGGACGGCTACGTGTCGACCGCAAGCTCCGCGCCGAGCGGCACGGTGAGCGGCTACAGCTTCCTGCTCTACAACAAGTCGGGAGTCCTCTACAGCCGCGCTGGCGGCAATCAGACGGCGAGCTCGGTGCTGGCCATCGCCTCGGCGTCGAAGGTGCCTTCCGCCGCGGCGATCATGACGCTGGTGGACAGCGGCAAGCTCAACCTCGATACGCCGGTCGCCACTTACCTGGCGACCAGCGGGGTGACCTGGCCGGTGGACAAGCTCGCCATCACCATGCGCATGCTGCTGTCGCATACCTCCGGGCTGCCCGGGCTGGGCGACAGCACCAACCCCGACTGCATCAACGAGGAAACCAGCACGACCCTGGTGCAATGCGTGCAAACCATCGCCAACACGGCGCTGGTATCGCAGCCGGGGACGGAGTTCAATTACGGCGGCGCCGATTACCAGGTGGCGGGCTACATCGCCACCGTCCTGTCGCAGCAGAACTGGCAGACCTTCTTCAGCGCCGCCATCGCGCAGCCGCTGGGTCTCAGCACTTTCACCTACGGCCCGGCCAGCGTGGTCACCAACCCGCGTATCGCCGGCGGCGCGCTCACCGATGCGGCCGACTACGCGGCGATCCTGCAGATGCTGCAGAACAGCGGCCAATTCAACGGCAAGCAGGTGCTGTCTTCAAGCAGCGTCGCCGCTCTCGAAGCCAACGAGATAAAAGGCCTGGCGGTCGCCTACACCCCGTTTCCGCCCGGACAGGCAAGCCAGTATCCCGGCTATGGACTGGGCTTGTGGATCTCCAGTCCCTCGCTGTATTCGGGAAGCCCGGGGCCGGAATACAGCGATCCGGGCCTGTACGGCACCAGCCCCTGGATCGATAACGGCCTGGGCTATGGCGCGATCATCCTGATCGACCAGGATGTGCCGACTGGCCTCGCCATGTGGAATGCCGCGCGTCCGCTGATCATCAGCCAGCTGACCGGAGGATAGGCGCCGTTGCCGGTTGGTCCGGCAGGCGCGGGAGTCAGCCGGCGACTTCGATCTTGATCTTCAGGCGGAAGCTGGCCAGGCCTTCCGCGCCGCAATGCGGTTCCAGCTGGGTGATGCCCTGGACATCGGTGGCCGTGAATCCGGCAATGCCAATTTCTTGAGCGCACCATGATGGCCCACTGATGGAAACGAATCGTGGCCCAGCGCTAACCTTTCGGTAATTATGTGACGTGCATCACGCGCGCTGAAGTACCGTAACGTATCATGCAGAAACCGTACCAGTCGGAATCGTCGCCTTGGGTTCGCAGTAAACGCTGCGCCGCGGTGATTGGGATAAGTTTGCCAACAATAAGGGGAGCATATGCAGTCGAAAAAGGGAATTCTGCGTTCAAAGCTGCTGATTCTTTGCGCAACGGCGCTTCTTTCCGCAACGGCTTCTATGGCGTCGTATGCCGCCGATGATTCAGTTCCGACCGGCGTCACTCAAGATGCTGGTGGTGCTGGCCAAGGAGGGGCTCCCGCACCTTCAGGCCAGTCACAACCCACGCAGTTATCACAGGTTATAGTTACGGCGCCCCTCTCCTCTGACGCCGATCTTAGCAGCGTGATTGGGCCAACATCGTCTGCCGGTACGCCTGTTCGGAACAACCCCACGACGGTGGCCTCCACGGCGACGAAACCAGCGGCGACCCCCGCCGATAACAGCAAGTCTGGCGCACAGACATCCAACTGTGGCGACGCTGCTCCGCATCCCGTCGTGATCGCCACCGGCAACAAAGTCCTAACGGAAGTTGACTTTGTGACAGGCCGCTCGCCACAGCACGCGTTCACGCGATATTACAACTATAGCTATACCGGCTCTGGAATGTTCGGTGTTGGCTGGCACACGGCTTTCGATCGTTCGCTGACCTTCACCCTGCAAAACGGAACGTCATGTGCTGCCTCGCCCGGGCAAACATCAAACTGCGCCACGACCGGCGGCAGCCCTGTCGTCTCCGTCGGCGCGGTTCGTCCCGACGGCTCGATTGCCACCTATAACCAGAGTGCATCGGGTTCCAATACCTATCTCAATACGACTCCCGACGCTACCGACTCGATCATCAACAACGGCAGCGGTTGGACCCTGTCAAACGAGAACGGGTCTGTCGAAAACTACAGCCCCCTTGGGTTTATTACCTCCTCGAGCGGCCCCACCGGCTTGGGCTGGACATTCTCTTATTCCTCCAGCAATTTGCTGCAGAGTGCCACGTATTCAAGCGGCGAAACCTTCAGTTTTGGCTGGACCGGCAATTTGGTTACCTCGGTCAAAGATCCGGCAAACAACACCTATTCCTACGCCTACACCGGGGGCACCACCGGTTATCTGAACGGGGTTACGTATCCCAATGGTGACTCCCGCACCTATTATCATGAATCCCAATACCCCTCGGCGGTGACGGGTATTAACGTGAACGGCGGCCGCTATAGCACTTACACGTACAACAGCAACGGCCAAGTGGCCGCGAGTGGGCTGAACAGCAGCGTCGAGGTCGAGGAAGTTTTCTTCTCCTACGGGAACAACTCGACCACCATGACCAATACCGCGGGAGCACAGACGACTTACAGCTACCAAACCTTCAACTTCAATGGCAATCAACAGCAAAAGCTGACCTCGGTGACGACATCGCACGTCTATGGGTGTCCAAACTCGGTTGCGAGCACCAGCTACGACGGAAACGGTCATCCGCAAATCTCGGTCGATCAGCGCGGATTCACCACTGACTACACCTTCACTAGTAACGGTCTGATGACCGATTTGAAGCAAGGTGCTGGTACCGGTCAAATGCGGGAAACCCAGTACACCTGGGACAGCATGAACCGGATCACCAACCAAAAGACCCTCGACAACAATGGCAATGGCGTTGAAAACATTCAGACAACCTATTATCCGGCGTCGTCGTCGAATAAAAATCGTCTGGAGCAAATCGTAGTCACCAACCTGTCCGCCAACGGTGTGGTCGGACAAACGCAGACCACCAATTACTCATACTCCACCTATTCCAGTGGAATGGTGTCGCAGATGGTCGTCAGCGGGCCTCAGGCTCCGGGCGGCTACCAGGTGGTGAACTACGACTCACTGGGCAACGTCACCAGCGTGGTCGACGCCAACGGCAATACCACGACCTACACCGGTTATAACGGCCTGGGCGAAGTGGGTACCGTGACGGGGCCGAATGGCGACACCACCGGCTACACCTATGACACGCGCGGCAGGGTCTTGACCGCGTCGAAGACGTCCGGCGGCGTGACGGCAACCACGACGTATGGCTACAACGGCATGAACCAAGTGACCTCGATCACCGTCGCCGCGGGAGGTACCTCGACCTTCACCTACGACAATGCAGGGCGGCTGCTTAGCAAGTCTGTAAAGAGCGGCTCGAGCACTTACTCGGTCCTGTACGACTATAACGGCCTCAGCCAAATCACCGGCATTGCGAACAGTTTGTTGACCTCAACATATAGTTGCGCCACGAAGCCGTGCCACACCGTTACATCGGTATCGGACTATTATTCGCACACTTACGGCTACGACAATCTCGGCCGCCTGATCAACGAACAGGGCAACAACGGCCAGAGCTTCTCGTACACCTACGACGGTGACAACAATCTCCTGACCAAGACGGATTCCACAAACCACACCTGGACTTACACTTATACGCCGCACAACCAACTGCAAAGCGTCCAGGACCCACTGGGTCACACCACTCAATATACCTACGACGCCGCAGGCAACATGGCGAGCGTGATTGATCCGGACAATCACACCACCACTTACGCCTACGACGGCTTCAGCAATCGGGTTACGCAGACCAGCCCGGATACCGGCACGACCACCTACGCGTTCAACTCCATGGGCTTGCAGACCCAGATGACGCGCAACAATGGTGTGCTCACTTCCATCAGTTATGACAACCTGAACCGCGTTCATCTAGTCATAGCTGGCTCGCAGACCCAGCAATATACTTATGATAGCTGCAGCTACGGCACGACCCGCCTCTGCAGCATTACCGACGGCAGCGGCTCCACCGCCTACACCTATGAACCCGACGGGCAGCTTGCCACCCAGGTTTCGACCATCAGTGGCACGGCTTACACCACGTCTTATACCTACGACAGCGATCTGCGTTTGAGCACCATCGGCTACCCGGGTGGCAACACGGCGACTTATCAATACACCGAGGAAAACCAGCCGTCGGAAGTTCAGGTGACCATCGGCGGAACGATCCACATCGCCGCCGCGGTGACTTATCTGGATCCCATTTCCGGTCCAATCCAGATCATGGAGCAGGGGGATGGCACGACCACCGGCTACAGCCACGATATGGATATGCGGTTGACCGGCATTTCTTCCAGCGTGCAGTCCCTGAGCTATGGCTACGATGCCAATAACAACATCACCGGCATCACCAACGGCGACAACAGCAGCCTGACGCAGAGCTTCGGGTATGACTACATTTATCGGCTTAGCAGCGTGACCGCCGGAATCGGCAACCAGGCCATTAGCCTGGACGGCAACGGCAACCGTACGTCGTATACAGCTTCGGGGGTCAACGGAGCCTACACCCCGGAATCTGGCACCAATCAAATCGCCAGTATTTCAGGAGGCACCACGCGTAGTTTCAGCTACGACAATCTGGGGAATCTCCACACCGACAGCGGCAGCCTCGGTACGCGCAGCTTCGGCTACGATAATTTCAATCGCATGACCAGCTTTACCGGCAACGGCGCCACAACCAATTATCTCTATAACGCCCTGGGGCAGCGGGTTGCCAAGTCCGGCGCCAGTGGCGGTTATTCGTATGTCTACGACGCAGGTGGGGCGCTGCTTGCGGAAACCACGCAAAACAGCACATCCATTGGCACCCAGTACATCTGGCTGGCAGGGCTTCTGGTGGGCGAGGTCGTCAATAACACGCTCTATTACGTCCACAACGACCATCTGGGCCGGCCGGACACGGTGACGAACAGTTCGGCCGGAATCGTCTGGGCAGCCGACAATACCGCGTTTGGCCGTACGATTAATACCAATTCGATCATGCTGAATATTGGATTTCCGGGACAGTATTACGACAGCGAGTCCGGTCTGTACTACAACCTCAACCGCTACTACGATCCGACGACAGGCCGATATTTGGAGAGTGACCCAATGGGGTTGCTTGGTGGCGTGAACACTTATGAGTACGCAGTTTCAAATCCCATAACTGACTACGATCAAAACGGTCTTTGGATTCAAAGTGTAATTGCTGCTATTGGTTGTGCGGTTTCAGCGTACGGCGGCTATCAGTCGTATCAGGCATACCAGGCAGATCAGGCGGCAAACAATAGTCAAAGCCCGGACACCAATGGCCAAAACCAGAATGGAGACAGTAGCAATTCTGGCGGTAGTACTTCAGCTGGCAGTACCTGCGACAATGGCCAGACAGATGACACGCTGACTAATCCTCAGGTAGCGGCTGCTGCAAAGACAACTGCAAACATCGCAGCGAATTTTGGTAAACCTATAGCGCAGGCCGTGATTGGGATCGCGCTCACTGGTGCCGGAGGCGGTTTGGGGGGGGTACTCGCGGGAATTGGTTGTACTGCTGCTGGAGTCGCATACGGTATGCACAAGGGGGGTAAGTAAATGAGATCGAATGCTCAGACGCATCAAGAGGCCCCTCCGACTGGCAACGGAAAGCTTGCGCATTACACTCGCATTCTGTTACTTCTCGTCGTATTTGTTTTAAGCGTTTCCATATTCACAAGAGCTTTCTTTTGGTCTCCTGTTCTTAAAGCTCAGCATCTTGAAGCATTCCTGTTCTTGAGGGCTATTGAAGGTGGACTCGGGACAGTATTGGTCCTAGGTGGTGTTGGCGGATTTCTTGGCCGAGCTCCCGCTGTTATTTTTGCATTGCTTGGGAAAAAGGATTTGAACAACTCACGGCCGGCAATTCGCGACATTCTCGTATGCGGTATCGGTGCAACTTTTGGTGTGTTGTTGTTAGTCGTCTACCTCAGTGGGATGCGCGGAACTTAATGGAATAATCGGGGGCAGACCCCAATGGCACTTCCTTAAGCCGAAACTCCCATCGAAACAGCAAGATGGAGTGGGCTGAGAGCCTTGCTTCGTTATGATCTGGTTACCAAGCCGAAAACGAAAAAGGGGTCAACGAAAAAGGGGTCGGAGTAAATAAAATAGCCAAATATTTACTCCGACCCCTTTTTCTTGCTTGGTGTGATAGCTGTTGCTGGCGGCGTTGTAACCATCATAGATCAGTTGCCCGAAAGTCCGCCGTCCCCAACGTCCCCAACGCCTCAAGGACCTCCTGGGACAATTTCATCTATCGGCTCTTCATGCCCCGCTGGTGGTTAATTCCGGAGTCTTCTAGGCATCGAGCAAAGCTGTGATAGGTTGGGATGACGCGCCCGAATCCCGACCTACCGCACTTACTAAGGTAACGAATTTTCTGGAGTACGAAAGAATGAATGATTCAAGAGTAGGTCGAAAAATATCCAGCCCCAAGCTTGCGCAGACATTGCAGATCATAACAGCCATTTTGTTGCCTGCTTTTTCTGTGTATGCATTGATTGTATTTTCAGATAAACCGGATTCACTAGTACGCCAAGCTGGATTGTTGATTGGAGCACTGTCGATAATCGTATTTGCAATTCTTATGTTCCAGCATGTAAGAATTACGGCTCTCGAAAAAGTCGTTGCTGATTTACAGGAAGGAAAGCCGGCGGCAGAATGATTACGCCTATGCCGGCGGGAAGCCGATGGCTATATTCCTACAGCGGTAAAGCCCCGGCTGGTGGGCTAGACCAACTCGCAATCTTTGGAGTGTGAATAAGCTGCGATGGGAAAATCATTGGCTTTTTTGAATCTCAGGTAACCATGAATTGAGCGACTTGACGTCACAGGTCATCAGTGGATTGGTGAGCATAGAATCGCAGCGATCCGTGCGAATTTTGCCGTAACGCTATCAAAGTTGATCCAGCTTCGTCCCGCAACGTCCCAGCTTGCAAACCCTCCGTATCCGCGGCATTCTCCACCGCAAGCAGCTTTCGGATCGAGAAGCGCTGCGGCCGAAAGGCTCGATCCTTGCCAACCCTCTGGCCTGTATGCTCGCGCTGATTCACAGGCGTCCATGATCGCCACGATTGGCGCAAAGCTGTAGCCATCAAGGCGGTCAACCGATGTTGCAGGCGTTTTCGGCGCAAGCTCCGCGGAGCTTGAGCTGAAGACGCTTCTCCCTGGCGACGAGGGCATCGTCGCGTCCCGCCTGCTTTCGCAGGCACCCAAGCGGCTTTCGGACCACGCAAAGCCGCGCAGCCCGCAGGGGCTGTGGTCCTGATTCAACGCTCGGGCGGTAACGCCCATGCTCCACCTCGCCAGCCCGGGCATCCCCCGGGCCGGCCCGCCGCCTCCCGGCGGCGCCCCACCTCGTGCGGCAACGCCGGCCCGCCAAGGGCTGCGCCAACGCATGTTCCCAACGCGTGCGTCACTGTCCTCGGCGAAGCCGAGAGAGTGACGCACAGCCTCGACTGGCGCAATGCCATGTCACCGCTTGGCGCGCACCGCACGCCGAGCACGTGACGCTGCGCCCGCAAGGGTGCAATCCACCTCCGGCTTCGCAACGAAGCCTCCAAGTGTCACCCCCTCCCGAGCGGCCCTTTCAGGGCAGCCTCATCCCGCCTGCAATGGCGGCAGTTGCGCATGCCACCGGCACGCGAAGGAATTAAAGGGGCCAGGCTCGAATATTTACTGACTGTAGCTGTAGAGGCGCCGTTGTATGGCGCGATAATTGTTGTCGGCTCAATTGTGGTAATTAAAGGGGCCAGGCTCGAATATTTATGATAGTGTGCGGATATGCCTCGCCGCACCCGCGTACATTTGGATGGCGTGCCGCTGCATATCGTGCAGCGCGGGCACAATCGTGAGCCGTGCTTCTTCTGCGAAGAGGACTACGCCACCTACCTCTACTGGCTCGGCAAGGCGCTGCAGGAAGCAGGTTGCGCGTTGCATGCTTACGTTTTGATGACTAATCACGTCCACTTGCTGCTGACGCCAGGCAAGGCAGCGACGGTACCCAAACTCATCATTTCCTTGGGGCGGCGCTACGTGCAATACATCAACCGCAGCTACCGTCGCACCGGTACTCTGTGGGATAGCCGCTACAAATCTTCCAGCGTGCAGGCGGAGTCCTATCTGCTCCAATGCCAACGCTATATCGAACTCAATCCGGTGCGTGCGGCGATGGTGGATGATCCCGCTCATTACCGCTGGAGCAGCTACCGCAGCAATGCGCTGGGACAGAGCGACCCACGGCTCACGCCGCATGCCCTCTATCAGGCGCTGGGACAGGCCGAAAAGGATCGCCAGTCCGCCTATCGAGAGTTATTCAGGACCGAATTGGATCGCGAAGCGATCAACGATATCCGACTGGCCATCAATCAGGATCAGCCCATCGGCAATGAGCGGTTCCTTGCCAGGATCGAGAAAATGACCGGCATCAGACGCCAGGCCAAGACACGCGGCCGGCCGCGATTGAAACAGGATGCCGCTCGTACTCCAGTTGAAGGGCAGGGAGTATTGAAACTGTAAATATTCGAGCCTGGCCCCTTTAATCGTTGTTATGGCTGGATTCGTCATGGGAAGCAGATTGTGGAAGAGGTGCGAGCCCGCTACCTCAAATGAATCCACCTGTCGCATGATAGGAAAAAGGGGTTGGAGTAAATAATAGTTAAATATTTACTCCGACCCCTCTAATCCCAATACGTATAACTATGTTTCAGGAAATCCACTTTCACTAATAGATCCTACCGGTGAAGCATGGGCTGGAGTTATCGGGAGCATCGGTGGGGGAGTTCTAGGAGTACTTCAAGGCGTTCAAGGAGCCTCTGTTCCTGAGCAAACAGTCCTTTTATTAACTGTAACAATGGAGGCGCCGTTGTATGGCGCGATAATTGTTGTCGGCTCAATTGTTGTTGCTGGCTATTTAGTTTATGACTCGTGGCCATCGTCACCGCAGCCGAAAACTCCAGTTATCACGGTGGGAAATGTAACTCCTTCTAATTGTCCTTAAGATTAAAGTGCATATATCCCGTCGATTTGGGGGCCGCCCACATCGATTTTCGAGAATTCCAATCGGCCGGGACGTCCGACTTATAATTCTGTAAAAGAATCAATCTTAATGCCGAGTCAATGATTAAAATCATCGTACGCCAAACTTCGCAATGCAGATTAATTGCTTCATCTATTGCTTTCTGTCTTGTAGGAGTGGCCAATCTTTGGCAAATCTTGTCTTCACTGGAGCGCGCCTCGTTGCATAAGAGCCGCCTGCTGGATGTAGACAAGGCCCCTTTGTTGTTTTGGTGTGTGGTATTCCTTGCCTTGTGCCTAAGCATAATGGCTTTTCATCTTTCCTATGCCTATTTTTCAAGATTCATCCACCTACGTCGAAATAAATAGCACACGAATCAACGATCAAAAATCAATGGGTTCAGACTGAACTGACTCCGAAATAAAAAGAAAAACGAAAAAGGGGTCGGAGTAAATAAAATAGCCAAATATTTACTCCGCCCCCTTTTTCTTGCCGGGAAACGATGTCGGTTACAGCGCTATACTAGGAGGGCTTGCACCGCTCGCTAGCGGCGAGGCGTTCCTAGTAGGATCTGGCGTAGAAATCGGATCGGGAGGATCGGCTGTTTGGAGCGGCGTAACGGGAATCATTTCTGCAGCTGGTACTTGGATGGATCCCAACTCTCAAAACGGCGTGAATTCCTCCCCGCCGAATTCGCCGGTCCCTTCCCAAGGTCCACTTTTTTGTCCGGTGGGAGGGTAGATAATCTGAGATTTACAGTTGAGGATAACTAAATGACGGGATCGGGAAAATCACCCACAGGCCAGCTACAGCTTTACATCGTGGCCGGTTGCCTATGCTTGTTCGGGCTTCTTGTTTTGTATGCGCTTCGCCGAATGGGCACACCAAAGTTTTGGCTGCTGACGGCCGCTTTCATTATGGCTGGCGTGATGTCCACATACCTACAAAAGAAACGCGACAAGAAGGGTGGCTCATAGTTGGATGGTCGAGCGAAGGTCGCTAAACGACCGAGTGAAATCAGCGTTAGAGCAGCAGCGCTTTTGATGTGCAGTGGACGAAATTGATTTTTACGAGGGCCGTATCGTTGCTGAACGGGAGCTTGGAATGCTGGACGAGGCCAAGCTGGACAAGGAGGTGGAAGATCGCTTGTTTCCACAATAGGGAAAAGGATTTCCCTGTCACTAGCGCAAACATAATTAAAGGGGCCGGAGTGCCCCCCCCCTTTAATTTCCCGTGCCGACACCGCAATGGCATCGTGCGGATCGTCGTTGATCAGCCGGCGTCTTCGCAGGCTTCGCCGGTGCGGATGCGGATGGACTGCTCCAGCGGCGTCACATAGACCCTGCCGTCGCCGCTGCGGCCCGTGTTGGCGGCGTTGGTAATGACTTCGATCACCGGGCCGAGCTGCTCATCGGAGACGGCGACTTCGATCTTGATCTTCAGGCGGAAGCTGGCCAGGCCTTCCGCACCGCGATGCGGTTCCAGCTGGGTGATGCCTTGGACTTCGGTGGCGGTGAATCCGGCAATGCCGATTTTCTCCAGCGCCGCATAGACGTAGTCGAACTTGACCGGCTTGATGATGGCTGTAATCAGTTTCATCGATGACCCCCACTTTCCTGCAGCGATGGAAGCATGCGCAGCCCCGACTCCGGAATCGGCTGGAGGCGCTGGGCTGCGCTTGAAGCAAAGCGGCTGTTGAGGCGATGACCGGACCTGGACCCGATGGGGATCGATGGCCAATTGTTCGATTGCGCGGATCGGTTGATCCACGCGGCAATCCCGGGCGGTGCCGGCGATGTCGGAGATAAGAGGGGAACTGCCCGCACGTCAGGCGCAGATGGCCCGGTAGCTTGTACCAGGGCCGGAATAAAAGCGGCTCCCACGGGAGCCGATAGCCCCACAGGCCTTCTATTCACGATGCTCCTTGCAATGTCATGAGCTGAACGATGCAGCTGCTCAGGATGATGCACGCACCGTGCCGCAGGACGTGAAAGCGGTGCCGCCGGCTCAGCGGTGGGCGTGAGGCCGGAGGGGCAGGCTATTGAACGAAAAAGGAATCTTCGGGCATCCGCCCGCATTCAAAATTTGAATGTGCGCTCCTGCTCCTCTCCCGCTTGCGACCGTAGGAAGTCCCCGTGGGACGGGGGAGGGTGGCCCGTCAGGGCCGGGAGAGGGACCGTTTGCACAGTTTCACGGCCCCTCTCCCCTACCCCTCTCCCGCAAGCGGGAGAGGGGACAGCTGTATGCACTTGAACAAAAAATGCTCTAGTTGCCCGTATCGGTGACCGAACCGCTGCCCTCGCTGCTCTGGCAGGCGCTGAATACCGCGGCGGCGCCGGCGCTCAGGTTGGCGGAGAACACGCTATTGGAGCAATAGGTGGTTTCCGGGTAGTACGCGCCCATGGTCAGGCTCAGATCCGGCGAATTCTTGTTGTTCTTGGCCGATTGCAGGAACAGGGGATTGGCCAGCAGCTGGCGGTAGATGGGCGTGCCGAAGGCATCGGTGCCGGCGGACAGGTAATTGAACAGCGTCTGGTAGCCGGAGGGCGGGGTCTGCGGCGAGATGATGACGTTGTAGTAGCCATCCGAGCCGATGGTCGCATCCTGGTCCGCCACGCAGGCGACCACGCTGGTCGGCTTGTCGAAGCGGTCGCTGCACACCGACCAGTAGCGCACCTGCGGCGACTGGCTGCCGGTGGCGAAGGCCGGCGCCTTGCCGCGGACGATCAGCATGTCGCCAAGGCTGGTGCTGGTCTCCTCGTACATATAGGTGACGTCCAGGTTCTGGAAGATGCCGGTGCTGGAGGTGAAGACCTTCATCGCCGGCGGCGAGACCGCGGTGGTCGAGCCGCTGCTCGACGAGCTGGCGCCGCCGCTGGAGCTGGAGCTGGAGGACGTTGTGCTGACGCCGGAAATGGTGTTCTGGATGTTCTGCAGAATGTAATTGCAGGAGGGCTGGTCCGGCGTGGCCGACAGCGGCGTGCGGGTGCCGTTTTGCGCCACGTAGGTGAGCGTCGGCAGATTGGCGAACTGGTCGGCGCCCGAGATCGGCAGGTACAGGCGGTAGAACAGGTATTTATGCGCCGGCGCGCGCGGGCTGACGACGTTCGGATTGGCCACCAGCGTCGTGCCGGAAGAAGTCTCGAGGGCGCTGTAGACGATCGACACCGTGTACGACTGCCCCGAGGTCACCGCGTCGGCCGGCGTCGTGGCCTGGCCGAAGATCTGGGCATCGCTGAGGTCGGCTTCCGACACGCCGTCCTCGGTATAGATCTCGTAGGAGAAATAGCGCGCCGTGGCCGAGGTGCCGGAGATCTCGATCTTGTCGCCGGAAGGGATGCTGTCCGGCACCGCCGCCACCCAGTACACCGCATTGGTGTCCGGATAGGCGAAGTTCGCGTTCTGCGAGGTGGACTCGAACGACCAGTTGCAGCCGAAAACGAGGTTGGCGGTGCTGGTGGGCGCCGCCACCGGTATCGAAGGTCCGCCGCAACCCGGCAGCAGCGCAGCCGCGATCACAGCTGCCAGCAACGACGGCCCAATCCATTTTTTCATCATGCTCAATTCAACCCCGAGTTATCCCTGCCCGATGGCGGCAACTGCCGCCCCGTGGGCCACCGATCAAAATGCTGCCGCGGCAAAGCCCCGTGCCGCAGCAGCCTGATTTTCGCTTAAGGATAGCGCAACCATCCTTACCGGCGCCTATCCGGCCTATTCGGCACCAGGTGCGTCGGGACTCGACACCGAACCCTTCCGTTCCAGCTTGCCCCAGCCGACGCGAACACCCGCCGTGGCCGAGAACACCGACTTGAGCGCCACGTAATAGAGAATCTGCCGATAGCCGAAGCGCTGCAAGGCCAGCAGCGGCAGCAGCCCCCACTCCTCGTCCTTCTCCATGGCGAAGGCGATGGCCACCGCCGCGGTGTCCAGGGCCATGAAGGCCAGGAAATAGATCATGGTGAGGTAAAGATTGCTGGGATCGAATTGCCCGCGGTGCTGCAGGTAGTCGATGCCGGTCTTCACGATCTGCACGACCAGCACCAGGTCCAGCAGCGGCGCGATGGCCGCCAGCACCAGCTGGAACAGGATCACCTGCGGCATGGCGATGAAGCCCAGCGTGCCGTATTTGCGGGCGAACAGCGCGTCGCGGTGCTTCCAGATGCACTGGAAGGTGCCGAAGGCCCAGCGGAAGCGTTGCCGGATCAGGCCCTGCACCGTATCCGGTGCCTCGGTCCAGGCGATGGCCGAGCTGTCGTAGAGCACCTGGTAGCGGGCTTTCTGCACGGCGATGGTGAGATCCTGGTCCTCGGCGAGCGTGTTGCTGGGGAAGCCGCCCAGCTCGTCGAGCATGCTGCGGCGCCAGGCGCCGACCGCGCCCGGGACCACCGTGATGCAGTTCAGCACCATCAGCGCGCGGCGCTCCAGGTTTTGCGCGCTGATGTATTCCAGCGCCTGCCAGTTGGTGATGGTGTTGACGCGATTGCCCACCTTGGCGTTGCCGGCCACGGCGCCGACTTTCGGATCGACGAACCAGCGGGCCAGGCGGCTGATGGTCTCCGGCTCGAACTGGGTGTCGGCGTCGAGCGCCACGACGATGCCGCCGCGGGCCTGTTCCAGGCCGATGTTCAAGGCCCTGGCCTTGCCGCCGTTGGCCACGCTGATCAGGGTGACGGCGTCGGCGGCGGTGAAATTGGCCGCTACCACCGCGCCGGTCTCGTCGCTGGAGCCGTCGTCGATGACGATCACCTCGAGCCGCGGATAGGTGCTGCGCAGGATGCGGCGGATCGAGGCGACGATCACCGGGGCTTCGTTGTGCGCCGGGATCAGCACCGAAATCAGCGGGGCATCGGCCGGCAGCACCGGCGGCACCTGCCGCAGTTCCCGCCACTTGTGGACCAGGCCGAAGACGCAGAAGAACAGCACCCGCGCCAGGCCCAGCGCGATGGCGATCAGGAACAGGCCGTGCATCACCTGGCCGAACTGGCCGAGAGTCAGGAACACCGGCAGCGCCATCCTCGGCAGCACCGCGCCGGCCGGCAGCGGCGGCATCACCTGGTCGCGGGTCAGGCCGGCCAGCTCCGATACCGTCACCAGCTCATAGTGCTTGGCGCGCAGGGTGTCGATCAGGGTGGGCAGCGCCGCCACGGTCTGCGAGCGGTCGCCGCCCGAGTCGTGCAGCAGCACCACCTGCCCGCGCACGTCCTCGTCGGTGCTCTGGATCTGCTCCATCGTCGTGTCGAGGATGTGCTGCACGCCGGGCTGCATCCAGTCGTCGGGATCGACGCGCAGGCCCACCGTGACGAAGCCCATGCTCTGCGCTACGCGCACGGCATCGATCTGATCGAGCGAGGTCGGGTCGGCGTCACCCAGATAGGGCGGCCGGAACAGGCGCATGGAGCGCCCGGTGACAGATTCGAACAGCTTGCGGGTGGTGTCCAGCTCCAGCCGTTCCAGCTGCTCGGGCAGCACCGAGAGGTTGGGGTGGGTGAAGGTATGGTTGCCGACATCATGCATTTCGGTGACTTCCCGCCGCACGATATCCGGATACGCGCCCATGTTCTCGCCGATGACGAAGAAGGTGGCGTGCACCCCCTTCTGCTTGAGGATGTCGAGGATCATCGGCGTCCAGCGCGGGTCGGGGCCGTCGTCGAAGGTCAGGGCGATCTTGTTGGGCAGGGCGCCGAAACGCTGGATGACGTAGGACATCGGCATCGCGGTATAGGTCTGGTCGACGACGTCGCCGGTGTCGGGATCGATTTCCAGGGTGCGCTTGCCCTGCGCCGGGATGGAGGCCACGCGCAGGATTTCGCCCTGGCCGTGGAAGTCCACGTCCTGGCCGCCGTCGATGGTGCGCAGGCCGTCGGGCACCGGGGCGCCGTAGGGGCGGCCCAGCACCGACCACACGGAAGGATCCTCGGAGCCCAGCCGCCACAGCACATAGCCGTAGGGCTTGTAGATGTCGGCGGCGTGGATCTCGTTGAAGCTGGTGACCCCGTCGAGGAACCAGACGTGGTGTTTCTTGCCGTCCTCCTCGTAGGAGAAGTGCGGATTTTCAGACTCCTCGTCGAAATCGATCTCGGCCTGGGAGTCCTGCGCCGAGCGGATCGCCTCCTGGTAGCTGACATCCTGGGTTGGCTCGCCCGGCGCCCAGTCGTAGCCGTAGTTGCCGATGGCGACGATGGTCTGCGCCGGGTCCAGCTCCTTCATCCGCTTGTCCAGCGTTCTCTCGAACCAGTCCTGGCCGGCGATGCTGCCAGGGGCGCCTTCTTCCCAGTGCTCGTCGTAGGCCATCAGCACCAGGAAGTCGGCGATGTCGGCATAGGCCTTGTAGTCCCAGTCCGGATCGTCGAACGGCACGCAAATCAGCAGCACCCAGTCGCGCTTGTCGAACTCCGCCGAGATTTCCCCGAGGAAGGCCAGCAGGTCCTTCTGCGCCGGGCCCGGCACGGTTTCAAAGTCCACCGTCAGGCCCTGCATCTTGTTGGTTTCCAGGAACGAGACGATGTCCTGCAGGCGCTCTGCCCGCTTGACCGGGTCCGCCAGCAGGCGGGCCAGGCCCGGGCCGTCCCAGGAGCCTTCCACCGAGTTCTGGATCATCGGCAGCACCGGAATGCCCGGCTTGATCTGGGTGATGGCGTCCACCGCGGGCGCATTCATCTCCGAGTGCAGCGCCATATCGGGGCCCTGCAGGTTGAGCCAGGCCGGAATCACCCAATCCAGTTGCGGCAGCGCCCGTTTCAGCGCCGGCAGGCTGTTGTCGTCCCAGTTGGCGTAGAAGCCCATGCTCAGCGCGCGGCCCTGCGAGCCCGCCACCCAGGTGGGGCCGGTCTTGGTGCGCGCCTGGTGGGCCCGCGCCGCCGCGGCGTCACGGGCCAAGTCGCGCTGGCGCGCGCGCAGCCCGGCGGCGACGCGCTTGGTCGATTTCGGGTCGACCTTGTCGAAGGTGGTGCCGTCGAGCGGCAGGTGAAACAGCGCGGCGGCCTGGCCGGTCAGGTCGGAGGTGGTCGACGGGCTGATCACCAGCAGATAGACCGCGAACGCCACGGCGATCAGCGAAAACACCGAGCCGAAGATCCACTGGATTCGGCGCAGGCGTCGCGCACGCCTGCCGGTGGGATCAAAAAAAATCGATTTCTGGGTCATATGCCGGGAATGTGCAGCCTGCTTCGCTTTGCGCTCGCTCGCCAAGCGTACCGGGTTCCGCAGTCCCTTACAGGTCCAGCGTGCCCGTCTGATCAACTACCAAGGATAACTCACTACCGGTGTTGAGCTTGAATGGTTGTTACTTCATTTTCATGGCCGCATCCCGGAACCGGGTGGGCGACATCCCCGCCCAGCGGGTGAAGGCGTGCACGAAATTCGGCGGCTCGCTGTAGCGCAGCTGGAAGCCGATCTTCTTGATCGGGTCGCGCGAGTGGGTCAGCAGGTAGGCGGCGCGGTCGAAGCGCACCCGGTCGACCAGCTCCGAATACTGGAAGCCTTCCGCGCTGAGGTGCCGCCGCAGGCTGCGCTCGGAGCAGTTCAGCCGGGCCGCCATGATCTCGGCTTTCGGATAGTCGTCGCCGCTGTTCAGCAGGTTGGTTACCCGCCGCTGCCAGGACGCCGGTGCGTAGTCGTTCAGCGCGTCGCGGCACAGGCGCAGGTAGGTGTGGTAGGCGATGCCGCAGCGCTGCGGGTTTTTCAGGCCGGCCACGCTGCTGTCGAAGGTCACATAGGTGTATTCGTGGCCGAAGCTGACCGGGCAGCCGAACTCGGCGCGGTAGCGGCGGGCGCCGGCGGGCTGTGGATAGCCGAAGGCAATGCCGCTGACGAAGCCGGCCGCCCCGGCGCCGAATATCCGTACCAGCAGCTCCAGCGTGCCGCGGATGTCGCGATCGATGATGAAGCGGTACAGCCCGCCGAGGTCGCCCAGATCACCCAGATCGCCCAGATAGCTAGTCTGCTTGTAGCGCACCAGCAGCTTGCCCGGCTCCAGCTCGCCGATCAGCTCGGAGACGAACCAGGGGCTGCTCAGCAGATGAAAACGGCGCATCAGGTAGCCGGCATGGCCCAGGTCCGCCGCGTTGGAAAGGAGGGCGCCGAGGATGCCGATGCTGTTGAGATGGACGGTGCGGCCCAGCTCCAGGCCGATCGCATCGGTGCCGGCCAGGCCCAGGATGTTGCGGTAGATCAGCAGCTCCTGCTGCGGAGTAACCACGGCCTGCGGCTGCTGGTAGCTGTCCTGCCGCAGGCCGCTGCCGGCGAGCAGCCGCGCAAGGTCGTAGCCGCGCGCCGCCATCTGCTCGATGCAGAACGACAGGGTTGGCTGAATCGGCGCCGCCGCATGTGAAGTGCCCATATCCGGCATTTTTGCGCAGATTGGCCGGATTTCACAATTCTGCGGCCGGGCCGGGCATCGAGCAAAGCCGGCGGCGGAGCTAGATTGCCGCTACTAGATATAAGCAGGAGGAGCGGGCCATGCAGGATTTCGACAACAAGGTCGCCGTCGTCACCGGCGCGGGCGGTGCGCTGGGCCGTGAAATTGCCGCCGCCTGCGCCCAGCGCGGCATGCGCCTGGTGCTGTCGGACGTGAATGCCGAAGCCCTGGCCGAGAGCGAGCGCCTGCTGCGGCAGCGCTGGCCGGCCGTCGCCATCCTGGCCATGCGCGTCGACGTGTCGCGGCTCGAGCAGGTGGAGGCGCTGGCGCGGGCGGCGATCGAGCGCTTCGGCGCGGCGCACCTGCTGTTCAACAACGCCGGCGTCGGCGTGGCCGCGCCGATCTGGGAGAACACGGCGGAGGACTGGGCCTGGGTGAGCAACGTCAACCTGTTCGGCGTGGCCTGGGGCGTCAAGGCCTTCGTGCCGCTGATGCTGAAGCAGCAGGAGGGGCACGTGGTCAATATCGCCTCGGCCGCCGGCTGGGTCCATCCCGCCGGCAGCGGCGTCTACAACGTCACCAAGGCGGCGGTGGTGGCGCTGTCCGAATCGCTGGCCAATGATCTGTTGCTGGCCGGCAGCAGCGTCGGCGTCAGCGTGGTGTCGCCGGCCTATTTCCCTTCCGGCATCGCCGACTCGGAGCGCAACCGGCCAGGCGAGCTGGCCGCCACTGCCGACAGCGCCATGCGGCGCCAATACGAAGAGCAGCTGAAGAAGGCGATGGAATCCGGCAAGATCTCCGCCGCGCAGATCGCCGGCTCGATCCTGGAAGCGGTGGAGCACAAGCGCTTCTATGTCTTCCCGCATCCTTTCGTGACCGATGGCATCGCTGCCAAGAGCAAGGCAGCCAAGCTGGGACAGACCGCTTTCAATCCCCGCACCTCATGAGCGCCGCCGCGGCCGGGCTGGCGCCGCCGTCGAAGGTCTTGCTGCTGCTGGAAGGCGGCCGTTCCCTGTTCGAGTTCGGCCTGCTCGGTCCCAGCCTGCCGCTGCTGCGCGGCGCCGCGCGCGGCGACGGCCACCCGGTGCTGGTGCTGCCGGGCCTGGGCGCCGACGACCTGTCCACCTTGCCCCTGCGCCGCTTCCTGAGTCGGCACGGCTACGCCGCGCAGGGCTGGCAACTCGGGCGCAATCTTGGCCGCCCGGCGCTGCTGGACCGCTTGCAGGAGCGCCTCGACCAGCTGCACCGGCAGCACGGCCGCGGCGTCAGCCTGGTCGGCTGGAGCCTCGGCGGCATCTACGCGCGCGAGGCCGCCAAGCGCATGCCGCAGCAGGTGCGCTGCGTCGTCACCCTCGGCAGCCCGTTTCGCGGCCCCGGCCGCGCTTCCAATGTGCAGCGCGTCTACGAATTTCTCAGCGGCGAGAAGTCCCGCGACGGCGACAGCCTCGGCCTGGAGCGCACGCCGCCGGTGCCGACCACCGCCATCTTCACCCGCGGCGACGGCATCGTGCCCTGGCAGCGCTGCATCGAGGCGCCGGGACGCGCGCAGGTGGAGAGCATCGAAGTCCGCGGCAGCCACTGCGGGCTGGGGCACAACTCCTCGGTGCTCTATGCGGTGTCCGATCGCCTGGCCCAGCCCGAAGGCGCCTGGACCCCGTTCCAGCCGCACCGCGCCTTGCGGCTGCTCTATCCCGATCCCTGGCGCGGCGCATAAGCGGTCTGGCGCCTTACCATCTAGCGGAGCATGTGCCATGAACACCAGCCTGAATTTCGAAGTGCGGCGCGACCACTTGCCCACCTGGCGCTGGCTCGAAAGCCCGGCGCCGCAAGCCGCGCAGCTCGGCGAAGGCGAGGTGCTGCTGGAGGTCGAGAAGTTCGCCTTCACTTCCAACAATGTCACCTACGCCGCCTACGGCGACCGCCTCAGCTACTGGAATTTCTTCCCCGCGCAGGATGGTTGGGGGCGCGTCCCGGTGTGGGGTTATGTGCGGGTGCTGCACTCCCGGCATCCTGAAATCTCCAGCGGCGAGCGCTTCTACGGTTATGTGCCGATGGCCTCGCACCTGGCGGTCAGCGCCGGCCGCGCCGGCCCGCGCGGTTTCATCGATCAGGCGCCGCACCGGCAGCCGATGCCGGCCGTCTACAACCGCTACAGCCGGGTGACGGCCCATGCCGACACTGGTGCCGGCGCCGAAGCCCTGGAAATGATACTGCGGCCGCTGTTTCTCACCTCCTTCCTGCTGGCCGAGTTCCTGCAGCGCGAGCAGCTGTTCGGCGCCCGCCGCATCGTTTTTTCCAGCGCCTCCAGCAAGACCGCCTATGGCAGTGCCTTCCTGCTGGCGGGCACCACCCAGGCGGAGATCGTCGGCCTGACCTCACCGCGCAATCTCCAGTTCGTGCAGGATCTCGGCTGCTACGCCCGGGCGCTGAGCTACGACCAGCTCGAGTCCCTGCCGGCGGACGAGGCGACGCTCTATGTCGATTTCGCCGGCGGCCGCGAGCTGCTGTCGCGGGTGCATCACCACTTCACCCGGCTGGTGCACAGCTGCACCGCCGGCGGCACCCAGTGGGACGCGCTCGATGACGGCGCCCCGCTGCCCGGCCCCAAGCCGAAACTGTTTTTCGCGGCGCTGGATATGGCGCTGGGCGATAGCGCCGGCGGAGCCTCTCTGCAGCGGCGCATGAGCGAGTCCTGGCAGCGCTTCTGCACCAGGGTTCTCGACGCCGACAAGCCCTGGATGCACATCTCCTCGCGGCAGGGCCGGGATGCCGTGGCAGAGGTCTACGCGCAGATGCTGCAAGGCGGCGCGGCGGCGGACACGGGCCAGGTCCTGGCCTTGCGTTGAAACGCGACAGTCGCTGCGCGCGGCCCCGCCGGTTCCGGATGACTCGAATTCTCTGTTGCTGTACAAACAGCGGACAGGCGGCAGGCCGCCCCTCACCAAACCGGGATGCGAAACGCTGTGAGCGAGAACACGGGTCCGCTGCTGACCTTGCAGGTACACGAGGCCCTGCTTGCGGCCAGGGCCGCGGGCCTGGCCACGCTGGAGTGCTCGCTGGATCTGGGGCGTTCCGCCACCACCGTTGCGCTGAGTGCTTCAGGGTGGGTATGGAACGGCCGGCAGTTTCCCTTCCCGGACGTGTGCAAGGACCGGACGATCTACCACTGGAACGGCGAGGGCTTCGAGCCGGTGGCGCGTTTCACCAATTCCTTGATCAAGCTGGTGCCGACCGAATGGGGCCCGCCCACTTTCGAGATCGACGGCATCAAGATGCTGCCCACGGCGCGCGTCTCGCCGTATGCGGATGCCGAGCGCAAGGTCGGCCTGATTCAGCCGCGCGGCAAGGTGGTGCTGGATACCTGCGGCGGCCTGGGCTATTTCGCCGCCTGGTGCCTGCACGGCGGCGCTTTGCGGGTGCTGTCCTGGGAAAAGAATCCCGACGTGATCTGGCTGCGCAGTCTCAATCCCTGGTCGCCTGACTACGCCGGCCAAGCCGGGGCGGCAAGCGCCCTGACGCTGAGCAACGGCGATATCGTCGAGCACATCGCGACGCTGCCCGCGGAGTCGGTAGATGCGGTGCTGCACGATCCGCCGCGCTTCGGCATCGCCGGAGAGCTGTATTCGCAGGCCTTCTACGACCAGCTGGCCAGGGTGCTCAGGCACAAGGGCCGGCTGTTTCACTACACCGGCACGCCGAACAAGCTCACCAGCCGGCGCGATGTGCCCAATGAGGTGGCGACCCGGTTGCGGCGTGCCGGATTTTCCACCGAGATGAATGGCGATGGCGTGGTGGCGGTCAAGGCTTCCGATTCACTGCGGCGCTGATAAGCCTTAGGGAAGGTTTGATTAAATCCCCTCTCCCTCTGGGAGAGGGGCAGGGGTGAGGGGCGCAACATCAAATCGTGATGCTGTCGGAAAGTGCGTCCCTCACCCGCGCCTTCGGCGCGGCCTCTCCCAGAGGGAGAGGCGATGAGCCGCTTTTAGGCGGCTCATGATGTATGCGCACCTGAATCGAAAATGCTCTACAAAACGAACATGACGATGATCATGAAAACGGCATAAAGCCCAAACAGCGGAATCAAGGCCCGGGCATCGACCCGCCGCCGCGCGAACAGGCCGAGCAGGAACAGGATCGCCAGCGCCGTGATCACCGCCGAGACCACCAGCTCGCGCGAGAACAGCCACGGCGTGAAGAACAGGCCGAGCGAGGTGGGGATGGTCGCCTGGATCATCATCGCACCGGAGATGTTGGCTAGCGCCAGGCGCTCCTTGCCCTGCCGCACCCAGATCAGGGCGTTCATCGTCTCGGGCAATTCCGTCGCCACCGGGCTGAGCAGCAGCGCCACCAGTTGCGGCGACAGTCCGGCCCAGATGCCGATGCTTTCCAGCTGGCCGACGAAGACCCTGGAGGCGGCGACGATCGCCAGCAGCGCCGCCACGGTTTGCAGCACCGGCCACCACAGGCCCGGATCGGATTGCGGATGCAGCTTCAGCGGCTCCAGCTCTTCGTGGCAATGATCTTGCTCGCCCATCAGTTCGCGGCGCAGGTAGACGGCATAGGCCAGCAGGAACAGGGCGCCGAGCCAGGGCTTGATGCTGAAAGCGATCAGGCCGAGCAGCAGTTTCACCGCGAAGATCGACAGGAACCAGGCCTGGTCGCGGCTCAGGCGCCGGTAGTCCGAGGCGACCTGATAGCTGGTGCGGCCGAGGCGCCGGCGATTCGACACCAGCGCCAGGCCCACTACCGCGTAGGACACGGTGGCCAGTACCAGGGGCCCGCCGAGCGCGGCTCCCACGCCGATCTCCTTGCGTGCCGCGTCGCGGCCGAACGCCACGGCGACGAAGGTCACCGCGCTCTCCGGCAGGGCGGTGCCGAACGCCGCGAGAATGGTGCCGGTGGCGGTCTCGCCGACGCCGAGCTTGCGTCCCAGCCATTCGATGCCGTTGACGAAAAACTCGCAGGCGAAATAGATCACCGCGGCCGAGCCGAGGAACAGCGCAATGGCGAGCATGAATGATTCGCGGGCTTGGCGAGCGGGTGACCCATGGCCAACGGACACCGCTCGCCAAGCCGGCTGAGAGTGCCGTTGCCAAAGGTCTCGCCAAGTGCGGCGACCGGCAAAGGTCGCTGAACCGGCCGCGCCATGAACGCCGCAGGCGTTCAAGGATGTTGACGCGGCCTCCTCCAGATGAGGACGGCTACTCCCCGATGACTAACGCAAAAAGCATAGCACCCGGATGGAAGCGGGGTCCACACCGTGGAAAGGGGGCTGGTGCGTTGTTGATTTGAGACGAGCATGCGGGTTGTCCCCTCTCCCGCTTGCGGGAGAGGGTGGCCCGAAGGGCCGGGAGAGGGGCCGTGAAGCGAGGAAAAGCGCCCTCTCCCCCAACCCCTCTCCCGCAAGCGGGAGAGGGGAGTTACATGGTCTAAAGCTAATATGCCTTAGGCCTGCCGGAACAAGCTCAGCCGCATGTCCTTGATGCGTTGCACGACCAGGTTCCTGTCGATGCCGGCGGTCTCGGCATAGGCGAGGATCAGCTTGAGCTCGGCCGGATCGACCTTGCCGTCGGCCAGGCTCATCTGGATCAGTCCGTCGAGGCAGGCGCGCGCTTCCTGCGGCGTGCGCGGCGCCGGGATGTCCAGGTGACCCTGCCGCGCCGCGTCGATCAGGCCGGACACCACTTCCGGGGCGATGTGATTGTTGCGCGCGTAGCGGTCCAGGTACTTCTGCTCGGCGGGGTCGATGCTGCCGTCGGCCATCATCGCCGACACCAGCACGGCCAGCACTTCCGTGGTGGACAGGCCCTGCACCCAGCCCAGGCTGAGTTCCGGCGCGCCGCTGAACATCGCTGCCGCCAGCGGCATCGCAGGCGGCGCCAGGCTGGCCGGGCGTCGCCAGGAGGCGACGGGCACGATCTGGCGCACCACCCATTGCCGCGAGCCGTCGTTGAATGCGGTGCCGCAATAGCTGCAGCGCGCATCCTCGCGCGAGGAGGGCGGGGCGCCGCAGGAGGGGCAGCGGCAGGAGCTGAGGCCGGCTTTCTCGTCGGTGTGCACGCCGCTGTTGCGCCCCAGGATGATGACGTGCTGGCGCAGCTGCTGTCCCATCGATTGCTGCTGGCCTTGCAGGGCCTGGTATTGATCGCCCGACCATTTGATCGCGACATGGGCCAGGTTCATCGGCTCGCCGGGCTCGAAGGCTCGCACTTCGACCGCGCCCACCGCCACGTTGCGGAAGCGGTAGAGCCGCGCGGCGGTGTCGGCGTCCCAGCCGCGGCAGAAATCGTCGCCGGCCACCGGCAGCAGCGCCTTGCTGCTGTTCTGCGCCAGGGCCAGCTGCCAGCGCCAGAACACCACCGAGGCGCGGTCTTCAAGAAACTGGGTATTGAGCGTCGCGTCCTGCTGCGCCAGGGCGCTGAAGCCGGGCACCGCATCGCCGCTGCCGCGCACCGCCCACTCGGATTCCTGGGTGATCTCGCTCAGCACCCAGTCGTACTCGCCGGAATTGACCCAGGACTTGCAGGAGCCGCATTGCGCCGCGTCGGCGATGGCCAGGGGCGCGCCGCAGGAAGGGCAGTAGCCCTCGATCAGGCCCGGCTGCTGCAGGGTGAGGGCGCCGGGCCGGCGCAGGAACGACCAGATCTCCACGAACGGCTCGCTCTGCCCGGAGCCGCTGAGGCGGTGGCCATCGGCCAGCGATACTTCGGTATCCACCGCCGAGGCGCGCAGGCGCACGTGCAGGGTGTCGAAATGCGCGTCCGACTCCACCTCGGCGATGGAGGCGTCGATAACGTTCACGGCGCTCAGGTCGTTGCGGATGCCGTCGGTTTTCTGCATCCCGATCTGGATCGAGAAGCGTTCCATCACGCCGTCGGAGATGAAGGCGCGGGCCGGCGCCATGTCCTGCCGGCTCCAGGCTTCCTGGATTTTCAGGAAGGCGGCGGCGGCGCGCGCCAGGAACTGTTGCTCGTCGAACGCCGCATCGCGCTCGCGGATGCGCGCGGCGGCGGCGCTCATGCGCGCGCTTTCCTGGGTCTGCAGGCTGCGGCTGATGGCGCGGCTCATGCCGCGGTCGCCGGTCAGCAGGGTGCCGCGGCGCGAATTGTTGTTAAGGACCCACAGCAGGATCACCACCAGCACCAGCGGCACGCTGATCTGCGGATAGCGGAACAGGAACCAGATCAGCAGGAACAGGTCGCCGGAGCCGCCCTGTCCGCTGGCGTGGCCGTAGCCGCCGGAGCTGAAGCTGTGGGAGCCGCCCGAATAGTGCCCGCCGCCGCCCGCCCGGCCCCAGGCCAGTGGCGACAGCAGCACCAGCGTCAGCAGCAGGGGCGCGCAGCGCCGCAGCCAGGAACGCAGTCGGTTCATCAATCAGAAATCCAGGTCCAGCGCCCCACACAGCCAGTCGATCAGCGGCTCGGCGGTGGTGTAGTGGCGGATCAGCGTCTTGACCAACCCGGGGGCGCACAGCACCTCGTCGTCGAGCTGCGCGCTGCACACATAGTCCTTGCGCTTGAGGTCCTCGATCAGCTCGTGCGCCGGATCGTAGCCCCGCGGCGGCCGGCTCAGCGAGTCGCCGCCGAGTTCGCCGTAGACGCGCTTGAAGGCGGGCGAGCGCGTCGCCTTCTTCCAGCTCGCCGGATTGTTCATCATGTAGCTGCGCGTGCGCTTCAGCGTTTCCGGCATCGGGTGCCACAGGCCGCCGCCGGCGAAGCATTCGCCCGGCTGCACGTGCAGGTAAAACACCGGCGCGTCGAGCCGGCCCATCATCCCCGTGTTGCCGTCGGTGCCGCGCGCCAGGGCCTTGGTTGCCTCATGGTAGAAGCTGGCGCCGCTCCAGGGCTTGTAGGGCGCCTTGTCGCCGGAGAAGCGGGTATCGCGGTAGATGCGGAACAGCGAGCCGCCGACCGCCTTGGGATTGGCCACATAGTGCGGGTTGAGCCGGCGCAGCGGCTCGGCCAGGTCTCCGATCAGGCGCAGGAACGGCTGGCGCACATGGTCTTCGTAGTCCTGCTTGTGGGCGGCGAACCATTCGCGGTTGTTGTTGCGCGCCAGCCCGCGCAGGAATTTGAAACTGGCCGGCGTGAAGTACACTGTGCTCTGCTGCGCCATGCGGGGTCCCCAGAAAACTTGCAGGCGCTAGCTTAATCAAATGTGTGGGGACGGGTAATGACACCGACATTCGAGTCCTGGCGTGCCGGCGGCCGGCGCTTCGCGCATCGCGGCCACTCCATCTTCTGGCAGGCCGGCGGCAGCGGCGGCGAGGGCGGCACGCTGCTGTGCATCCACGGCTTTCCCACCGCTTCCTGGGATTGGCATGCGCTGTGGCCGGCCCTGTGCAAGCAGTTCGGGCGGGTCATCGCGCCGGACATGATCGGCTTCGGCTGGTCGGCCAAGCCTTATTTCTACCGCTATTCGATCTTCGATCAGGCCGATCTGCACGAGAACCTGCTGCGCGCCGAGGGCGTCCGCCGCTATCACATCCTGGCGCACGACTACGGCGATACCGTGGCGCAGGAGCTGCTGGCGCGGCATGAGGAGCGCCTTGCGGCGGGCGACGACAGTCTGCTGCTGCAATCGGTGTGTCTGCTCAACGGCGGCCTGTTTCCCGAAGCGCACCGCGCCCGCCGCATCCAGAAGCTGCTGCTGACACCGCTGGGGCCGGTGCTGGCGGCGCTGATGAACGAGCGCGGCTTTGCCCGCACCTTCGCCGCAATATTCGGCAAGGAAACGCGTCCGGATGCGGCCGAGCTGCGCCAGTTCTGGCAGCTGCTGGCGCATGGCGGCGGCAAGCGCATCGCCCACAAGCTGATGCGCTATATCCCGGAGCGGCGCGCCAACCGCACGCGCTGGGTGGGGGCGCTGCAAAGCACCCGCCTGCCGCTGCGGGTCATCGACGGCCCGGTGGACCCGATTTCCGGCGGCCACATGGTGGAGCGCTACCGCGAGCTGGTGCCGAACCCGGACACGGTGCTGCTGCCCGGCATCGGCCATTACCCGCAGGTCGAGGATCCGCAGGGCACCCTGCGGGCATTTCAGGCTTTCCACCGGAAGATCGCCGGAACGGCCTGATCGCCCCCTGATCGACCTGGAGCATTTTTGTCATAGCTGCATACAATTCCCCTCTCCCGCTTGCGGGAGAGGGGTTAGGGGAGAGGGGCTTTCCCCCGGCTTCGCAGGCCCTCTCCCGGCCCTTCGGGCCACCCTCTCTCCCCGTAAAGCAGCGGGGACAGGCCGCAAGCGGGAGAGGGGAAAATCTGTACGCACCTAAACCAAAAATGCTCCGGGCTGATACTGTCATGCGCATTGCGTAAACTGCTGCCATGAGCACGCCGCCCGCCGAAGAACCGGTCACCTTCAAGCACTGGTACGAGCATGGCCGGCACTATGTGCACCGCGGCCATCCGGTGTTCTACCAGACCGGCGGCAGCGGCGGCAGCGGCCCGGTGTTGCTGCTGCTGCACGGCTCGCCTACCTCGTCCTGGGACTGGCACCTGCAATGGCCGGAGCTGTGCCGGCATTTTTCCCGGGTCATCGCCGCCGACATGATCGGCTTCGGCTACTCGGCCAAGCCGCGCGACTACGACTACACCATCGCCGACCAGGCCGACCTGCAACAGGGCCTGCTCGCCTCGCTGGGGGTGCGGCGCTGTCATGTCATCGGCCATGGCTACGGCGATACGGTGGCGCAGGAGCTGCTGGCGCGGCAGGAGGAGCGCGCGCGCGGCGACCAGGCCGGCCTGACGCTGGAGTCGGTGTGCCTGCTCAACGGCGGCCTGTTTCCGGAAGCGTTCCGGCCGACTTTCCTGCAAAAGCTGCTGCTCTCGCGCATCGGCATGCTGGTCAGCAAGATGATGACGGAGCAGGGTTTCCGCGCCAGCTTCAGCCGCGTCTTCGGGCCCAACACGCAGCCGAGCTTCGACCAGCTGGCGCAGTTCTGGCAGCTCATCGCCTACAACGGCGGCGCCGACCTGGCCTGGAAGCAGATGCGCTACCTGAAGGAGCGCGAGCAGTATCGCGAGCGCTGGGTCGAGGCCCTGCAGCGCAGCAAGGTGCCGCTGCGCTTCATCTGCGGCCGGCTCGACCCGGTGTCCGGCCCGCGCATGGTGGAGCGCTACCGCGAGCTGGTGCCGAATCCGGATACGGTGCTGCTGCCGGGCGTCGGCCACTACCCGCAGCTGGAAGCGCCGGCCGAAGTATTGCAGGCTTACCTGGAATTCCAGCAGCGGGTGAGCGGCCGGGGATAAGCTCTAAGGAAACTCTGAACAATTGGATCGTCGTCATTCCCGCGCAGGCGGGAATCCAGTTTTGCGAAGGGCGGAAATCAAAACTGGACCCCCGCCTGCGCGGGGGTGACGAATTGATCAGGGTTTCCCTAAGACGACATAGGCAAGTCGACAAAAAAGGGGAATGAATGAGCAGTCAGTTTGGCCTGCTGAAGCAGCGCCGCTTCGCGCCGTTTTTCGCCACGCAGACACTGGGCGCGTTCAACGACAATGTGTTCAAGAACGCGCTGGGCGTGCTGGTCACCTTCGGCGCGATGAACCTGACGCCGGCCCAGGTCGACTTCTACCAGAACATCGCCGCGGTGGTGTTCATCCTGCCGTTCTTCCTGTTCTCCGCCACCTCCGGCCAGATCGCGGAGAAGTACGAGAAGTCGCGGCTGATCCGGCTGATCAAGCTGCTCGAAGTGGGCATCGCCGTGACGGCGGCGGTGGGGCTGTACCTGCGCAGCATGCCGTTCCTGCTGGCGGTGTTGTTCGGCCTCGGCCTGCAGGCCACGCTGTTCGGGCCGGTGAAATACTCGATCCTGCCTCAGACCCTGCGCCAGGATGAGCTGGTCGGCGGCAATGCCCTGGTGGAGAGCGCTACCTCGCTGGCCATCCTGCTGGGGCTGATGGTGGGCGGCATCCTGATGGGGCTGCACGCCGGCACCACCCTGGTCAGCATCGCGGTGCTGCTGGCGGCGGGGCTGGGCTACCTGGTGTCGCGCGGCATTCCGCCGTCACCGGCCAGCTCGCCGGAGCTGAAGGTCAACTGGAATCCGTTCACCGAAACCTGGCGCAACATCCAGTTCATGCGCGGCAACCGCACCGTGTTCCTGTCGGTGCTCGGCATCTCCTGGTTTTGGTTCTACGGCGCCACCTTCATCACCCAGCTGCCGCACTACACCCAGGCCTACCTCGGCGGCGACGATCACGTCTTCACCCTGCTGCTTGGCATCTTCTGCGTCGGCACCGGCATCGGCTCGCTGCTGTGCGAGCGCCTGTCCGGCCACAAGGTGGAGATCGGCCTGGTGCCGTTCGGCTCCATCGGCATGACCCTGTTCGGCATCGACCTGTATTTCGCCCAGCCGGACCTGGCCACCGCGCACGGCCTGGGCGTGATGGCCTTCCTGCACCAGCTGCACAGCCACCGCGTGATTCTCGACCTGTTGCTGATCGGCACTTTCGCCGGCTTCTACATCGTGCCGCTGTATGCCCTGATCCAGACCCGCTCCGAGGACACCCACCGCTCGCGCATCATCGCCGGCAACAACATCCTCAACGCCCTGTTCATGGTGGCTTCGGCGCTGCTGGCCATCCTGCTGTTCAAGGCCGGCCTGAACATTCCGCAGCTGCTGCTGGTGACGGCGCTGATGAACGCGGCGGTATCGCTGTTCATCTACTCGCTGGTGCCCGAGTTCCTGATGCGCTTCCTGGTGTGGATGCTGATCAGCCTGCTCTACCGCATCGACAAGCGCGGCCTGGACAATATTCCGGAAGAGGGCGCCGCGGTCATCGCCTGCAACCACGTCAGCTTCGTCGACGCCGTGATCCTCGGCGGCAGCGTGCGCCGGCCGGTGCGCTTCGTCATGTACCACACCATCTTCAAGATCCCGGTGCTGAACTTCATCTTCCGCACCGCCAGGGCCATCCCCATCGCCCCGGCCAAGGAGAACGCCAGGCTGCTCGACGCCGCCTACGAGGAGATCGACCTGGCGCTGCGCAACGGCGAGCTGATCTGCATTTTCCCCGAAGGCGGCCTGACCGCGGATGGCGAGATCAAGCCGTTCCGCGGCGGCATCGAGCGCATCATCCACCGCACCCCGGCGCCGGTGGTGCCGATGGCGGTGCGCGGCCTCTGGGCCAGCATGTGGTCGCGGCGCGATTCGGCCATGCGGCGCATGCGGCTGCCGCGCAGGTTCCGCGCCAGCATCGAGCTGATCGCGGGCGCGCCGATGCCGGTGGAGCAGGTCACGGTGGCGGCGCTGGAGGCCAGAGTGCGGGAGCTGCGCGGCGATCGTCCCTGAACTGCGGGCGCCACTTCGTGCCAAAGCCAGCCGTTCGACCGCCGATGGGGCAGTTCGGCTTATGAAGAGCGCATCAAGCGGTCGAGGGCGTGCTCCACACCCCCTGAATTACCTGAAGTATCATGCACCTACTTCAGGCCGTCGTTCGACCTGCGCCCGTGTCTCGTTGGATTCTGATGACCCCCACAGCACTAAAAGAGCTGGAAGCCACCCTATGGAAAAGCGCCGATGACCTGCGCGCCAATTCCGACCTTAAATCCAACGAGTATTCCTCGCCGGTCCTGGGTCTGATCTTCCTCAAGTTCGCCGACAGCAAGTACAAGCAGCACGAACAGGCCATCAAGGCCGAGTACAAAAAACTCAAAGGCACCCGCCGGGACAGGGCGATCGAAGACATCGCCATCGAGAAGTGCGGCTTCTACCTGCCGGACGAGGCGCGTTACGACTACCTGCACGGCCTGCCCGAGAAAGAGAACATAGCTGGCAAGCTCAAGCAGGCGATGAAAGCCATCGAGAAGTACAAGCCGGAGCTGGAGGGCGTGCTGCCAAAGGACGAATACTTCGCCCTCACGCGCAGCGACGTCAGCATTCCCAATCGCCTGCTGAAAAACTTCGCCAATATTCCGGACGACGCGGACGGCGACTTGTTCGGCCAGATCTACGAATACTTCCTTTCCGAATTCGCCCTGGCCGAGGGCCAGGGCGGCGGCGAGTTCTTCACTCCGCGTTCGGTGGTACGACTGATGGTGGAAATCATCGAGCCGCACGGCGGCACGGTGTTCGACCCGGCGTGTGGAAGCGGCGGCATGTTCGTGCAATCGGCGCGCTTCGTCGAGGAACACCGCAAGGCCCTGGACCAGAATGCGGGCGATCTGGACCTCTACGTCTGCGGGCAGGAAAAGACCCTGCAGACGGTCAAGCTTGCGCGCATGAACCTCGCGGTCAACGGCCTGCGCGGTGAAATCCACCAGGCCATCAGCTACTACGAAGACCCGGCTGAAAGCCGCGGCAAGTTCGACTACGTGCTGGCGAATCCGCCATTCAACGTCGACGAGGTCAACTTCAAGCGCATTGAGAACGACCCGCGCTTCAATACCTACGGCATCCCGCGGCGCAAGACCAAGGGCGCCAAGGACGAGGCCGGCAACGAAACCGTCCCCAATGCCAACTACCTCTGGATCAATCTCTTCGCCACCTCGCTCAAGCCCAAGGGCCGCGCCGCGCTGGTCATGGCCAACTCCGCGTCCGACGCGCGCCACTCCGAGGCCGACATCCGCCGCAAGCTGATCGAGCAGAACCTGATCTACGGCATGCTCACGCTGCCGAGCAACATGTTCTACACCGTCACCCTGCCGGCCACGCTGTGGTTCTTCGACAAGGGCAAGAAGAGCCAGGACATCCTGTTCATCGATGCGCGCAACGTCTTCACCCAGGTCGACCGCGCCCACCGCGAGTTCTCCGAAGCGCAGTTGCAGAACCTCGCCACCATCAGCCGCCTCCACCGCGGCCAGCGCCAGGACTTCGTCGATCTGATTGATCGTTATTTCGCGGATGGCATGCTGCGCCTCGCCGCCAACGCTGCCTCGGCGCCGCTAGTGGCCGAGAAGGTGCGCGGGCTGAGCGAGGACCAGGCCTGCAAGGAAGCTGCTGCCGCGCTCGGCAAGCATTGGCGCAAATACCAGAACCTTCACAAGGCCTGGATGGACTACAGCGCCTCGGTGCGTAAGCGCTCCAATATCGAAGCCCGCAATACCGCACAGCGGAAGCTTGCGCAGCCCTTCTCAGATTTTTTTGCGGAACTGCACAAGCACTCGAAAGTTCTCGACCGTGCCATCCACGCCTGGGAACAGGCCGATGCGGAGAAGAACGGCGGCAAGCGCCGCGGCGAACGTGCGACCAGGGACGTGAAAGCTGCGCTGGACACGCTGCACGGAGAAATCAAGGATGCCGAGCTGTGCTTCCAGCACATCGCGTGGTTGCAGACACGCTTCCCTGAAGCGAAATACGAGGATGTGGTCGGTTTGTGCAAGCGCGCCAACCGCACCGAGATTGGGGAGCAGGACTGGTCGCTCAACCCGGGGCGATATGTGGGCGTGGTGATTGAGGAGGATGGGAAAGCGGAGGAGGAGTTCTTGGCGGAGTTGCAGGATATGGAGGACGAGCTCGCCAAGCTCGGCGTGAAGTCGGCAGAGTTACAGAGCACTGTCCGTAGAAATGTAAAACTGATTGTTTCGGCAAGTTGATGAGCAAAGTTTTGTATTGGCCGACCGCTCGCCTGGGTTCATTGGCCGCACCGGGCAAGCACTCTATTGTTGGGGGGCCGTTCGGCTCCGATCTCGTTTCGTCGGACTATACCCCCGACGGTGTTCCCGTCGTCAGGGGGACAAATCTTCCGGCAGGAAAGCTCTTTTCGTATGAAGGCCTGGTATTTGTGTCTGAAGCCAAGGCAGATCAACTGAAGATCAACTCTGCCAGGCCAGGTGACCTCGTCTTCACCCAGCGAGGCACGCTGGGCCAGGTCGGAATTATCCCGCTCGATTCGCCGTTTGATCGATATGTGATATCGCAGAGTCAAATGAAGGTCACGGTCGATCCTTCAAAGGCTGATGCGCGATACTTGTACTATTACTTCGTTCTGCCCAGCACAATTACGTATATCGAGAATCACGCACTTCAGTCCGGGGTCCCGCACATCAATCTTGGAATTCTGAAGCGCTTGGAAGTGGTCCTTCCGCCATTGCTAACCCAGAAGAAAATCGCCGCCATCCTGACGGCCTACGATGACCTGATCGAAAACAACAAGCAGCGCATCGCCTTGCTGGAAAAGATGGCAGAGGAAATCTACCGCGAGTGGTTTGTCCGACTGCGCTTTCCGGGCCATGAGTTCACACGTAGCCTGAAAGGAATGCCGAAAGACTGGCAAGCATCGCGCATCGATGATCTCTACAGAACTTCATCCGGTGGTACGCCCTCACGTACGAATCCCGACTACTACAAAGGGAGTGTTCCCTGGGTAACAACCGGTGAACTGAAAGAAGCATTCGTTTTCGATACGGATGAGAAGATTTCCAAGCGGGCACTAGAGGCTTCTTCAGCAAAAGTTTTTCCCGCCGATACCATCGTTATGGCCATGTACTGTGCAATGGATCAGGTGAGTATCCTTGCGCAAGATTCAGCTACAAATCAGGCCTGCTGCGCCCTGCTTCCGAAGCGGAGCTACGTGGGCCGCGCGTTTACTTACAACTTAGTCAAGGCAGTACAAAAGGAACTGATCGGCTGGTCTCACGGCGCTGCCCAACAGAATCTTAGCCAGCAGCTAATACGAAGATTCCCGATTTTCGATCCCCCCGAAAAATTGGTCGCCGGATTCTGCGGAAAGACTGACGCCATGTATGAGCAGATCAAGCAGCTTGGTCGGATGAATCTCTCGCTTTTGAAGACCCGCGACCTCCTCCTCGGCCGCCTGATCTCCGGCAAGTTGCGGGTCGATCAACTCGACATTCAGTTCCCGCCGAGCATGCGGGAAAGCACTTAAATGTCCTGTTTATATTAAACAAATATTGACATATGTTTTATTATGAATGAACATATAGATCGGAACGTTTAGTTTTTCCAGAACATAAATGCCCCGCAATCATCGCCAGATTCTGCGTGACCAGACCCGCCAGCCGCTCGATGCGGCTGCCGGACTGGCCGGGCTGCGGCCGCCGAAACTGGGCTGGATCAAGACCGCACGGCTGGCTCTGGGGATGAGCGGCGCTGCGCTGAGCGCGCGGCTGGGCGGCACACGCACCCTGGCCGCCAACCTGGAGCGCTCCGAGCAGGAGGGCCGCATTACGCTCAAATCGATGCAGGACGCGGCGGCAGCGATGAACTGCCGTTTCGTTTACGCCATCGTGCCGGTGGCCTCCGAACGCAGCGACGAGGCCGTGACCATGGCCGCCGTGGTGGAGGCGCAGGCGGAGCGCGTGGCGCGGCGCATGGTCAAGGCCGCCTCGGTGCATATGGCGCTGGAGGCGCAGCAGCTCGGCGCCGCCGACTCCGAGCGCGAGGTGCAGCGGCTCAAGGATCAGCTGCTGCGCGAGATGCCGCGCGATCTCTGGGCGCCCGCCCATGACGAACCACGGGGCTGATGCGGACGGCGCGACACCGCTCGATGAAGACGAGCGCGAGGGGCTGCGTTTCCGCCATATCGAAACGCGCAGCGAGCTGGACCGGATGGAGCAGGCCAATATCGTCGAGGGCCTGCGCTGGTTGAACCGGCAGAACAAGCCGGATGTACTGACCGAGGCTTTCGCGTTGGGCCTGCACCAGCGCCTGTTCGGCGAGGTGTGGCGCTGGGCCGGGCGCTTCCGCGGCACCGAGAAGAACATCGGCGTTGCGCCGCACCAGATCGCGATGCAGTTGCGTGCCCTGCTCGACAATACGCGCTACCAGGCCGATCACGCGGTGCTTGCACCGCTGGAACTGGCGCTGCGCTTTCATCATCGGCTGGTGCAGATCCATCCTTTCCCCAACGGCAATGGGCGGCACGCGCGGATCATGACCGACGCCCTGTTGCGCTTCCGGCTGGAGCAGCCGGCCATCAACTGGCAAGGCCGCGACGCGGCAGCGCAGAACCCGAACGCGGCGGATGAGCGTCGGGCCGCGTATATTCAGGCCTTGAGAGCGGCGGATGCGCGTGATTTCGCACCTCTGCTGCGGCTGTTCGGGGACGGGGTTTAAGTCGGTGCCGAATTTCATTTCCGAGGACGATATCGAGCGGGCGCTGGTGCAGCGGCTGGTGGCCGGACATGGCTTCCAGACACTCAACGCGAACACCGAAGATCGCGCGGACCTCGACGACGGCAGCGGCCGCAGCGACAAACGCGAGGTGGTGCTGGTGCCGCGGCTGCGTACCGCACTGACCCGCTTGAATGCGGAGCTGCCAGCTGCAGCCATCGAAATGGCGGTGTCGGAACTGATCCGGGGGCGCAATGCGATGTCGGTGATCGCGGCCAATCAGGAGGTGTACCGCCTGATTCGGGACGGTGTGCCGGTCGAGTTTCAGAATGCGCAAGGCCGCACGGAACCGGCGCGCGCGCGGGTGATCGACTTCGATGACCCCAAGGCCAACGACCTTCTGGCGGTGACGCAGCTTTGGATCGCCCCCAGTGGCCTGGGGCGCAGTTACCGCCGGCCGGATGTGTTGCTGTACGTGAACGGCCTGCCGCTGGTATTCGTCGAGCTGAAGAACTCCAACGTGAAGCTGCGTAGCGCATTCGACGGCAATGTCAGCGACTACCGTCGCGATATTCCGCAGCTCTTCGTTTACAACGCCTTCCTGCTACTGTCCAGCGCGATCGATACGCGCGTGGGCAGCATCACGGCGGAATGGGAGCATTTCTTCCACTGGCTGCGGCCGGACGACGAGAAGGAAAAGATCAACCGCAAGCAGATCACCGAATCCGGCACCAGCCTGGAGCGTGCCATTGCGGGCCTGCTATCACCGGCGCGCCTGCTGGACTATGTCGAGAATTTCATCCTGTTCTACGCCGACACGCAAAAAGTGATCGCTCAGAACCATCAGTTCATCGGCGTAAACCGGGCCCTGGTGCGGTTCCGCGAGAACCGGGGCGACGGCAAGCTGGGCGTGTTCTGGCACACGCAAGGTTCCGGCAAGAGCTATTCGATGATCTTCTACACGCGGAAGATTCAGCGAAAAATCGGCGGCAACTACAGCTTCGTGGTGGTGACGGATCGCGACGATCTGGACGGCCAGATTTACCGCAACTTTCTCAATACGGGCGCCGTAACCGAGCAGGATGCGGCGCGGCCGAAGAACAGCGAAAAGCTGCGCGAGGCACTGGGTCAGCACAAGCGGATCGTATTTACGCTGATCCAGAAATTCCGCTACGACCGAGGCAAAAAGTACCCACTGCTGTCGGACCGTGACGATATCGTGGTGATCGTGGACGAGGCGCATCGTACGCAGTACAAGTCGCTGGCCGAAAACATGCGGCATGGCCTGCCGAAAGCTTCATTCCTGGCCTTTACCGGCACTCCATTGCTGGGCCGCGAGCGCCGCACCCACGCCTGGTTCGGCGCCTACGTGTCCGAATACAACTTTCGCCAGTCGATGGACGATGGCGCGACAGTGCCGCTGTTTTACGAAAAGCGCGTGCCGGAAGTGCTGATCCAGAACGAAGCCCTGGCCGAGGAATTCTACGATCTGCTGGATAGTGAAGACCTGGACGAGGCCCAGCAAGCCAAGCTGGAGCGCGAGTTTGCCCGCGAGACCGAGGTGATCAAGCGCGATGACCGGCTGGACACCATCGCCCGCGACATCGTCTACCACTTTCCGCGCCGCGGTTATCTGGGCAAAGGCCTGGTGGTGGCGGTCGACAAGTTCACCGCGGTGAAGATGTATGACAAGGTGCAGGCCTTGTGGAAAGCGGAGATCAAGCGGCTGGTCGGCGAGATCGGCAAGACTGCCGATGAACTGGACAAGCTGCGTATGCAGACGGCGCTGACATTCATGCGCGGCGCCGAAATGGCGGTTGTGGTTTCCGAGGAGGCGGGAGAAGACAAGAAATTTGCCGCCCAGAAGCTCAACATCGCGCCGCATCGAAAGCGGATGGAAACAGTCGATGCGGAAGGCCATGATATTGAGCACAATTTCAAGGACCCGAAGCATCCGCTGCAGCTCGTATTCGTCTGCGCGATGTGGCTGACCGGCTTCGATGCGCCCACCTTGAGTACGCTGTACCTGGACAAGCCGCAGAAAGACCACACGCTGATGCAAACCATCGCGCGGGCCAACCGCGTGACGAGTTACGTGATCGATGGGAAGTCGAAGATCAACGGCGAGGTGATCGATTACTACAACGTATTCCGCAATATGAAGCGGGCACTGGCCGACTACGCGGAAGGTGATGACCAAGAATTGCCCGTGCGCGAGAAAGCGGCGCTATTCGATCTGCTCGACGACGCGCTGGCGCAGGGCGCCGCTTTCTGTGCCGATAAAGGGATCGAGTTGGTTGCCCTGCTGGAACATAAAAGCACGTTCAAAAGCTTAGGTGCGTTTAACGGCTTCGCCGATACGTTGCTGAGCAACGATGGCTGGCGCCGAAGCTTCAATGTCTACGAGAACACGATTTCCGCACTTTACGAGGCTTGCAAGCCTGAAATTCTTTCCGATAAGGAAAGGCCGCTGGTGTATATATTCCAGTACCTGCGCGGAGTGGTGGACGGCAAGATTGACGAGCAGGATGTCGATGCCCTCCGCCTCAAAATCGGGGAGTTGCTGGATCAGAGCGTGGTAACTACTGAAGGCAATCTGCAGCAACCCAAATCACCGCGTTACGAGGTGGTCGTTCGCGGCAGGCAGTGGGACTTGCGTAACATCGATATCGACAAGTTGCGAGCCGAGTTCAAACAGGCGCCGTACAAGAATATCGAGATCGAGAATCTGCGGGCCTTCATTGCCGCCAAGCTGGAGGAATTGCTCAAACGTAATTCCGGTCGCGTGCAATTTGCGCAGCGATTTCAGGAAATTATCGACAGATATAACGCGGGTGGCACTACGAACGAGAAATTCTTCGAGGAGTTGTCAAGATTCACAGCCGATCTCGGAAGCGAGGATGAGCGTCATATTCGCGAGGGTCTGAGCGAGCAGGAGCTGGAATTGTTCGATGTGCTGAAACAGGAGAAAATGAGCAAGGCTGAGGAGCAGCAGGTAAAGCTTGCTGCGAAGGATCTGCTGCACAGGCTATTGGAACAACAGCCGAAAGTCCTTGTTGCTGGATGGTACAAGGACGCGCAGAGCCAGCGCAGGGTGAGATCGGTGGTTGAGGAGACTCTTGATCAGAAACTGCCCGACAGCTACGACCGTATGCGATTCAAGTCGGCATGCGACAGTTTATTTGACCTCATCGTTAGTCGAGCAGTAAACGATCCCCACTGGAACACGAGCATCCGGTTTGAATAAGCGGGAACGCCTACTGTAATTGAGGCTCCGTGGTAACTATCGGCACTGTCCGCTTCGGGCTGCAGCGGTCGTTCGGCCTTCAGGCCTGGTTTCGATCTTCCTGCGCAGCCAGCCAGTTGCGCACGCCCAACAGCGAGCGGAAATCATCCAGGCTGCGCGCGGGAATGGCGGGATACGCGCTCGACGCCATATCGGCGAGGGCGCGGCCGGGGCCGAGTTCGAGAAAGGCATTGGCGCCTGCTTCGACGCAGCTCTCCAGGCAGGCGGCCCATTGCACCGGCTGCGAAATCTGCAAAGCCAGCTTGTCGATGCCGGCGGCGACATCCAACACGGCCGTGCCGTCGATGCCGCACAGCAGGCGCGTTCCCGCATGCGGCGCGCGCGCGATGTGCAGCTGCGCCAGGCTCTTGCGAAAGACCGATGAGGCCCCGGCCAGAAAGCGCGTATGCGAGGCGACGTTGACGCCGACCGGCACCGCGCGCACGGCGCCATGGCGCAGGGCTTCGGCGGCGATGTCCGCCAGTGCGGCACGCTTGCCGGCCAGTACGCAGGCATCGCCGGGATTGATGATGGCGATGGCCGCTTCGCGGCCAGTGCAAAGATTGGCGACGGTTGCCGGATCGAGTCCGCGTATGAACAGCATGCCCTCGTCGCCGCTACTGGCGGCGTCCATCGCTTCGGCGCGCGCCGCGACGAGGTCCAGCGTATCCGAGGCCTCGATCAGGCCGGCCACATTCCAGGCGGCGATTTCGCCCACGCTGTAGCCGGCGATGCAGCGCCGCGGCGGCAGGGCATCGCCGAGCGCCGCGGCGGCGCTCAGCGCCTGCAAGGTGCAGAGCAGTTGCGCCGTGCGGTTGGCGTGCAACTCTTCGATGCCGGCGGAGCGGACCCAGCTGCGCGGATCATGACCGAGCAGGCGTGTGGCCTCGGCAAACAGCCCGGCTGCCGCGGGGGCGGCGCCGGTCAGGTCGAACATCCCGGCGTGCTGCCCGCCTTGTCCGGAGCACAGGATCGCCAGCGTCATGCCGCCTCCGCGCTAACCGTAAAGCCAGCCGATGGCCAGCGCCAGTGTGAACATGGAGACCACCGTGCTGGCGATGATGGTGGAGCCCGCTTCCTCCGAGTTGACGCCATAGTTCTTGCCGAACAGGATGCCGAAGAAACCCGCCGGCAGCGCGGCCATCAGCACGGCGATGCGGGTGATCTCCGGCGGGGTGCCCAGCAGCCGCGCGATCGCCAGCGCCAGCAGGGGCCTGGCGATGTTGATGGTGACGACCGCCAGCAGGGTGTTGCCGCTGAGGCGGAAGTGCTGCGCCGACAGGATCAGCCCGGTGACGAACAGCGCCAACCCGCCGGCGGCCTGGCCGATCTGGCGCAGCGAGGCGGCGGCGACATCGGGCAGCGGCCATTGCAGCAGGGACAGCAGGGTGCCGATGACCGGCGCCAGCACGATCGGCCGGCGCAGCGCATGCCCCATGGCGCGGGCGACGCGCATGGCCATGCTGCCCTGCGCGGCGCCTTCGCCGCCCTTCGCCAGCTCGAGCAGGGCCAGGGTGACGGGCGAGGGCAGCAGCGCGCCGGCGGCGATCGCCACGGCCACCGGCACGGTCTTGTCCGGGCCGAGCAGCGCGGCCACGATGGGCAGGCCGGCCGCGGCGAAGTTGGGCAGGGCCACGGTGAGCGCCTGCACCGCGGCTTCGCCGGCGGGGCGCCGCAGCACGCGCCGCTGCAGCAGGTACCACAGCGGATGGATCAGCATCATGGCGCAGCCCAGGATCAGCAGCAGCGACCATTGCGCCAGCATCGCCTGCTTCGGTGTGGCGGCGGTGGCCGCGAACAGCGAGGCCGGCAGCGCGTAGCTCATGACCACAGTGTTGAGCGCGCCGACATGGGTGTTGTCGACTTTGCGCCATTTGCCGGCGGTATAGCCCAGCAGCAGCACGAAGAAGATCGGCAGCAGCGCGAGCAGGATGATGTGGCTCACCGCGCCTCTCCGTGCTCGACCGCACGGATGAAGACGCACATGGCCAGCAGATCGGCGGCGCCGCCCGGACTGAGCCGCCGCTCGACGAAGCCGTGATGGATCGCGGCGGCGGCGGCGCGCCAGTCCGCCTGGCCCACGCCGCCGCGTTCCAGGAAGGCGCGCGCGCTGTGCTGCGCGAAACGCAGTCCGTCGAGGCCGCCGCGATGCAGCAGGTTGGTGTCCTCCACCGCGGCGATCAGGGCGAAGCAGGCTTGCACGCGCAGCGCTTCCTCATCGCCGGGCGCCAGCCTGCCGGCTGCGCGCAGGGCGGGCAGACCGATTTCGTAGACGCTGGGGAATCCCTCGGCTGCTTCACGCCGCGCGCCGCCGGCGCCGTAGCGGCGGCCGGCGCATTCGCCATGGCTGTCGGGCAGTCGCGGCCCGGCCAGGATGTCCCGGCCCCAGAGCTGCGCGACCACCGCGCCGAGACTGAGGCCGGCATCGGCATGGCCGGCATCGCGTGCAGCGGCGGCGGCGCAAAGCAGGCCCAGGCCGAAGATGGCGCCGCGATGGGTGTTGACGCCGCCGGTAGCCGCCAGCATGGCGCGCTCCGCGCGCAGGCCGATCTTGCGCAGCGCCGGCATGGCGGCACGGCGCGCGCCGGCTTCGGCCAGCTCGGCGAAATAGGGGCGGATGGCCGCGGCGCTGCGGCGGAAAGTGTCGGCGTCCATGTCGCTATGACTGCCGCTGTCGACATGGCTGACCAGGCCCGGCTTGGGCCAGGTCTCGATCTCCAGGCGCAGGCTGCGCTCCGCCAGCGCGGCAAGCCTTGCCGGGAAAGAGGGGAGCGCGGCTGCGGCGAGCTTGCCGGCGGCGGGGGTGAACGAGCGTGCTGCGTGGAGCGGCTTCATGCGGGCTCTCCGGCAAATTCGTCGATGGAACACAGCACCACGTCCGCCGCCGTCTTCAGCGCCAGCTCGGGGATGCCGGCGTGCAGCTCGCGCCAATTGACGCCGGCACCGTCGGCGCGCACCAGTTCGCCGTCCAGGCGCATCGGTGCGCGCGCTTCGACTTGCGCCAGTTCCTCCAGCAGCGCGCCGATGCGTTCGCGGCGCGGCAGCGGCCAGATCAAATCCAGATCCGAAGCGGGGCCGAGATAGCTCAGGCCGGTGAGGTGCTGCCAGGCCAGGCTGCCGAATACGCGCGGCTGCACGCCGTGCCGGGCGCCGGCAGCGATCAGTTCGCGCAGGCAGGCTTGCCAGGCCGGCGGTGCGCTTGCCACGGCATCCGCCAGATCGGGCAGTGGCGCCACCGACACGATGTCTCCATGCCGGACTTGCACGGCGATGCGCCGCTTGCCGGCGCTGGGCGGCAGCGGCAGCCCCAGCGGCAGACCGTCTTGCGTCTCATCCGGCAAGGCACGCCGCACGATCAGCGGCCAGCCGCGCTCGGCCCAGCCGCCCAGCAGCGGCTCGCCGCCAAGCTCGGGCCGCGAGGCCAGCAGCGCCGTCCAGGCCGCCGGCCGTATGCGCACCAGCTGATGGCGCGGCAAGGCTGCTTCAGACGGCAGCACAGGCGAGCCCATGGACGCGCTCCGCGATGACGGCAGCGAGCGGGCGGCCGCGGCGTTCCTTGCCGAGCTGGTCGCGGCTGTCCACGTGTTTGGCCGGCTGTGACTGCAATACCGCGTCCACCTGCGCGGCCAGGGATAGTTGCGGGTCGAGCACCGCTGCCACTGCGCCGGTCTGCGCCAGGTTGTCGAGGCCGGGGGCGAACACCGGCGTGGATTTGGCTTTCTCCTGCAGGATCTCGATGGAGAGCTTGGTCACCCGCGACATTGACGGCAGGTCCATCACCGCCGGATGTGCACCGGGCAAGGCGAGCAAGGTGCGCGTCGCCAGCGCGGTGGCGATGAAGGCGCCGGCCGCGGTGTGGCCATAGAGCAGCGCGATGGTCGGATGGCCCTGCGTGTCCGCCAGGATCAGGCACTTCGCCAGATGGGCCAGGAACTCGTTGAGCCCCAGCATCTCGTCGCGCTTGCTCATGCGCTGGCTGTCGCTGTCGATCAGCACCAGGATCGGCGTGTTGCCGCCGCCCTTGACCACGTCGAGCACCTGCCGCGCCAGGCGGGCCGCTTCGTCGACGCCGACCGGCGCGCGTCCGTCGACGCCGATCACCGCCACCGGCCCGGCCTGCGGCAGCGCGCCGCGGCCCGAGAGCAGGCCTTGCTCCAGCACTACCTGGTGCCCATCGGGGAACAGGGAAACGAGAATCTCAGCGAGCGTCATGGCGCGGCTCCTGCAGTTGTGCGGCAAGCGCGAGGAATTCCTGGTACGGCAACTCGGGAATCGTTTGAGGTTCGGCGGCTCCCAGGATGCGCCACACATCGACCGCATCCTCGCAGGCGCCGTAGCGTTCGATACGCCGCTCCAGGCGCGACTGCTCGGCTTCGAGCGTTGCCGCGCCGAACGCCGGGGCGTGCTTGAGCAGGAAGCCGGCCGCATCGCGGAAGCCGGCCATGCTGTCGTCCGCATACAGCTCGGCGCCGCCGATCAGGCGCCGATGCTTGCCGCCCATGGTGCGCCACACCAGCGCGCGATCCTTGGAATCGAATTCCTCCACGCCGCGGTTGGTCTCGATCACCTCCGGCCCGGAGACGCTGATGCGCCCCTGCTCGGACACCGCCAGCGCCGAGCAGCAGCCGGCGATCAGGCCGCCACCGCCGAAGCAGCCGGCGCGTCCGCCGATCAGGCCCACCACCGGCACGCCGGCGGCGCGGGCCTCCAGCAGGGCGCGGATGATCTCGGCGATGGCCATTTCGCCGGCGTTGGCTTCCTGCAGGCGCACGCCGCCGGTATCGAACAGGATCAGCACCGGCATCGAGCCGATCTCGCGCGCGGCCCGCAGCAGGCCGGTGAGCTTGGCGCCATGCACTTCGCCGAAGGCGCCGCCCATGAAGCGGCCCTCCTGCGCCGCGACCAGCACCGGCCTGCCATCCAGCCGGCCGCGGCCGACGATCATGCCGTCGTCGAACTGCTCCGGCAGGTTGAACAGCGGCAGGTGCGGGCTGGTGACGCGCTGCTCGGGGCCGATGAATTCGGCGAAGCTGTCCGCGTCGAGCAGGCCGTCGAGGCGCTGCCGCGCCGAGGCTTCGTACCAGCTCGCGCCCGCATGCGTGGCGTCGTCGCTGCCGCTTGCCTGTTCGAGGGCCACGGCGCTCATGAGCGGCCTCCTTCGATGGCGCGCACCGCCTGCGCCAGCCGCAGGGCCACCATGTCCGGGCGGGCGCCGCCGTCGTTGACCGACAGCTTCAGGCCGCCGGGGGAGCGGCGCTCGACGAAGTCGGCCACCACCGCCTGCCACACCGCGCCGAAGCCTTCGGCCGCGGTGCGGATGTCGATTTCGCATTCGCCGTCGGGCAGCACGCGCTCCACCAGCACTTCCAGGTTGCCGGATGCGACCACGCCGACGATGGCCTGCGGCTTCGAGCCAGCGGCGCGCTGCCGCGCGGCCTGACGATAATTCAGATGTTCCATGGCTATCGACTCCTTACCAATTACGGAATTTGGAAGGCGGCGCGTACAGGCCGCCCGACCAATGCACCAGATCCTTGATCGAATGCGCCGCCAGCATGCGGCGGTCGGCGTCCAGCGGATCGATGCCCAGATCCTCCGGCCGGCGGATCACGCCGCGCTCGCGCAGGCGCTGCACCATCGCCCGGTCCCGTCCGCGTCCGATCTCGGTGTAGCCGGCCACGCCGCGGATGGCCTGCTCGCGCTCATCCTTGCCGCGGCACAGCAGCAGGTTGGCGATGCCTTCCTCGGTCACGATGTGGGTCACGTCGTCGCCGTAGACCATCACCGGCGCCAGATCCAGCTTGAGCTTCGCGGCGAGTTGCAGCGCGTCGAGATGTTCCACGAACATCGGCACGTTCTTGTCGCCGAAGGTTTCGCCGATCTGCACCACCAGCTTGCGCCCGCGCCGCAGGGCGGGCGGGCTGTCGGGGTCGGCTTCCTTGCCCGCCTGCAGCCAGGGCTCGCTGGGATGGCGGCGGCCGCGCGCGTCGCTGCCCATATTGGGCGCGCCGCCGAAGCCGGCGACGCGGTCGGCGGTGACGGTGGAGGAATTGCCTTGCAGGTCGATCTGCAGGGTGGAGCCGATGAACAGGTCGCAGGCATAGAGTCCGGCGGTCTGGCAGAAGGCGCGGTTGGAGCGCAGCGAGCCGTCGGAGCCGGTGAAGTAGATGTCGGAGCGGGCGCGGATGTAATCGTCCATGCCCACTTCCGAGCCGAAGCTGTGGATCTGCTCCACCCAGCCGGATTCGATGGCCGGGATCAGGGTCGGATGCGGATTCAGCGCCCAGTGGCTGGCTACCTTGCCCTTGAGGCCGAGGCGTTCGCCGTAGGTCGGCAGCAGCAGCTCGATCGCCGCGGTGTTGAAGCCGATGCCGTGATTGAGGCGCTTGATGCCGTAGGGCAGATAGATGCCCTTGATCGCCAGCATGGCGGTGAGGATCTGCGTTTCGGTGATGGCCGCCGGGTCGCGGGTGAACAGCGGCTCGACGTAGAACGGCTTGCCGCTCTCCACCACAAAGTGCACGCGGTCGCCGGGAATATCCACGCGCGGCACCTTGTCCACGATCTCGTTGACCTGGGCGATGACCACGCCGTCCTTGAACGCCGTGGCTTCCACCACGGTGGGCGTGTCCTCGGTGTTGGGGCCGGTGTAGAGATTGCCCTCGCGGTCGGCGCTCACTGCGGCGATCAGGGCCACCTGCGGCGTCAGGTCGATGAAGTAGCGGGCGAACAGTTCCAGGTAGGTGTGCACCGCGCCCAGTTCGATCTTGCCGCCGAACAGCAGCTTGGCGATGCGCAGCGACTGCGGGCCGGAGTAGGCATAGTCCAGCCGCCTGGCGATGCCGCGCTCGAACACGTCCAGATGCTCGGGCAGCACCACCCCGGACTGCACCATGTGCAGATCGTGCAGCTTGCCGCTGTCGGCCCCGGCCAGCGCGGCCGCGAGAAGATCGGCCTGCTTCTGGTTGTCGCCTTCCAGGCAAACGCGATCGCCTGGGCGAATGACGGCTTCCAGCAGGGCCGTGACGTCGCGCGCCTGCACCTGCTTGCCTTGCGCGTAGCGGGCGGCGGCTTGCAGCCTTGCATCCCGTTCGCGTCTTGCGTTGTTCCAGCCTTTCATCTGGCGTACTCCGGTCAGAATCCGTTTCTTTACTTGCCGTCCAGGGCGTGATTGGCCGCGTCTTCGATCAGGGCCGCGACCTCCTTCGGATGCGACTCGTAGACCGAGTGGCTGGCGCCTTCGACCTCGATGGTGTGGCTGTGCGCGCGCTTAGCATACATGCGCTCGAGATCGGGATTGATGATGCGGTCCAGCGTGGCGACGGCGTACCAGCTGGGCTTGGTCTTCCACGCGGGGTTATGGGCCGGCGTGGTGAACACCGCCGCCGCGGTAAGCGCCTGCGCATTCGCTTCGAACTCCGCCTGTGCCTCGGGCAGGTCCGCGGCGAAATCGGCGCGGTAATGCGCGGGATCCAGATAGAGGAAGCCGTCGTCGGTTTTCTTCACCGCTTTCGTCGCATTGGGAAAGAGCTTGCCGTTCGCCGCCTCGGTTTCGCCTTCGTCGAGGGCGTGCGCGGCGATATACACCAGCCCGGCCACATGCGCATCGTTGCCGGCCTGGGTGATGATGGCGCCGCCGTAGCTGTGGCCGACGAGGATGGCCGGCCCGTCCTGCATCTGCAGCACCCGCTCGACCGCCGCGACGTCGGCTTCGACCGAGGTCAGGGGGTGCTGGGCGATGGAGACGTGGTAGCCGTCCTTGACCAGGATGTCGTAGACCGGTTTCCAGCCCGCCCCGGTGACAAATGCCCCGTGCACCAGGACGATGTTGTGCACCGGCGCCGCCTGCGCCTGGCCGGCGGCAAGCATCGACAACAACAACGAGCCAACTGCGGCGGAAAAGCCGGCTTTGGTGATTTTCACGGGATGTCTCCTGATCGACTGGGTGGACTGCAAGACTGCTTTCGAACGGTGCAGATGCTACGCCTGACAGGCCCGTCGATTTATGAAACTATTCGATCCTATTCAGAGGGATTTCGAATGCGCCCCTTACCACCCGAGCTTCTGCGCAGTTTTGTCGCCGTAGCCCAGGCGGGCAGCTTTACCGAGGCCTCGGAACGGGTGCACCTGTCGCAGTCGACGGTGAGCCAGCACGTCAGGCGCCTGGAGGATCTGCTTGGGCAGCCTTTGTTCGAGCGCGATACCCGCAATGTCCGCCTGTCCCGGCAGGGCGAGTCGCTCCACCACTACGCCGTGCGCATCCTCGGTCTGATGGAGGAGGCGGTGGCCTCGATGTGCGGACCGCCATTGAGCGGCGCGGTGCGCCTGGGACTGTCCGAAGACCTCGCCACGACCCTGCTGAGCTCGGCCCTGGATGCCTTCCTGCAGCGCAATCCGGAGGTCGAGCTGCAGATCGCCATCGGCATGAGCGGCAACCTCTTCCGCGAGCTCGACGAGGGTCGTCACGACCTGGTCTTTGCCAAGCGCCTGAGCGGCAGCCAGCGCGGGCGGGTGCTGCGCACCGAGCCGCTGTGCTGGTGCGCCGGAACGGGTGCGCCGGGGATCGGCGGCCAGGCCGTCCTGCCGCTGGCGCTGCACCCCGAGCCCAGCGTGTCGCGCGCCCGCATCCTGGAGGTGCTGAAGGCGGCCAATCGGCCGTATCGCATTGCCGTGGTCAGCGGCAGCATCGCCGTGCTCAGGGCCGCTGTGACCGCTGGCCTGGGCGTCAGCGCCTTCGCCGGCTATGTCATACCGGAAGGGCTGGTGCGGCTCGAAGAAAGCCTGCCGGAACTCGGCGAAGTGGAGTACGTGGTCGACCGGCCGCCCACCCTGTCCAAAGCTGCCCTGGCGCTCGAAGCTGTGCTGATCGCATCGGTAAAGGACTACTGAGCGGCTGGTCCCGAGGCTGTAATCGGGGATGACAGCGGTAAAGTCCGATAAAAAGCCATGGCGTCCGCGGATCGGTCACGAAGCCGATGCGCATCACCCTATCCTAGCTCGCTTCGCTTGCAGCAGGACTACTTTGCCGCCGGAGCCAGAAAGGCGCGCGTCTCGGCGATCACGCGATTCTGGAATTCATGGTCGTGCGCGAGCGCTGAGCCGCTCATGGGCTCGCCTTTCTCGTCATAGTAGGTGCCGGTCTTGCCTGATTGGTCGGTCAGGATCTTCGTGATGATGTGCGCGGCGCGCTGCGGAGTGCTTCGGTACCGGCGGAATGGGGGCAGGCGCGTGACGATCTGGCCGAAGATAAAGCTCACGATGGCGTTCGCGCCGCCGAGGCCGGTGCCTGGGGTGATGCCGGGTTCAACAGCGTTGATGCGCAATCGGGGGTGCTCCCTGGCCAGCGCAAGGGTTGCGGCGAGAGCACACTGCTTGGAGGTGGCGTAGGCGTCGATCCCAGGCATCCGGGTGCCGCCGGCCAGCCATTCGCCCCGGCTGCTCGCCTCGACGGAGATGAAGCGGCCGCCGCGCATGCCCATGGCCTTGGCCGGCTTGCGCTCGGGGTCCTCGATGGCGGACACGACGAACACGATATTCGCGCCATCGGGAAGGTGCGGGATGAGTGCTTCGGTGAGCGCGAACGGACCGAGGTGATTGGTGGCGAATGTCATATCCCGGCCTAGGACATTTTTCCGCCCGCCCTGCGTGATCATGACGCCGGCGTTGTTGACGAGGCCGGCGATGGGCAGGCCGATGGCAAGGATCTGCGGCACGGCGCGGCGGACGCTGGCGAGGTCGGCAAGGTCGCATTGCACCGGTACGGCGGAACCGCCCTGCTCTTGGATCTGCGTGCGGACGCGGTCGAGCTTCTCGCGGTCGCGGCCGACGAGGATGACCGTACCGTGGGCGACAAGGGCGAACGCGGTGCGCAGACCGATGCCGGAGGTGGGGCCGGTGATGACATAGGCCTGGCGGCGGGATAAGTTGTCGGGGGCGGGAGTGTTCGGCATGGGTGGATTCCAGTTGAAGGTAAAAATGATTGTCTAGACAGTCATTTATTTGAGAAAAAAAGCTAGCCGATCATCCGCCAAACGGCTTCAAAGCCGGTGCGGCAGTGTTCCTTGGCGCGCCTGGGTTCCTGGCGCATGAAATCCATGGTCGATTCCGCCACGGCGTTCATGAGGGTCATGAGAAAGGCCATCGGCGTTTCGTTCATCGGCCCGTTCCTGCGAATGCGCTCAAGCAATTCGGCGATCGCGGCCATGGTCTTGTGGCCGGCCAAGCGGGTTTCGGCGGTCAACTCGTCGCAGACGCTCAGCTGCGCCAGGGCCTGCCGCTTGCCGGAATGGGAAACGGCCCAGCTGGTCCAGTTGCGCCAGATCTGGAAGAGCTGGTCGTGCAGATCACCACCCTCGGCCAGCCCGCGCATGGCAGCGGCGGCCATCTCGATCTTCAACTCCAGGTAGAGCTGGTTGAGGAGGTCGGTCTTGGTGTCGAAGTAGGTGAACAGGGAACCGTTGGCGATGCCTGCTTCCTTGGCGATGCTGGCCGTGGAAGCGCCCAGGCCCTCCGCGCCGATGACACGGGTGGCAGCCGCAATGATAGCGCTGCGCTTCTCATCACTTTTCGGTCTGGGCATTTCGGCATCGTAGACGTAGATGAGTGATTGGTCAACTACAGGGCCGGATTGTCCGTCTTGCGCTCAGGACGACAGCAAGAGCCCCGTCGAAGTTACGGCGTGCGCGGATCGGTGACGAAGCCGATGCGGGTCACCCCATCCTTGCTGGCTTCGCTCATCACTTCCGCCAGCACCTCGTAGCGCGTCGCCTTGTCGGCATGCACATGCAGTTCCGGCGCCGGGTTGCGCTGGCCGGCCTCGTGCAGGCGCTGATCGAGCGCTGCACGCTCCAGGGGTTCGCCGTTCCAGTAGAACTGGCCGCCGGCGTCGATGGCGAGCTGGATGTTGTCGGGCTTGGTCTGGTTGGGCGCGCTGCTGGCCTGCGGCAGGTCGATCTTCACCGCGTTGGTGAGCAGCGGGGCGGTGATGATGAAGATCACCAGCAGGACCAGCATCACGTCCACCAGTGGGATGATGTTGATCTCGGTCATTGGGGCGCTGGTACTGGTTGCGCGGGGATTGCCGAAGGCCATGTCAGCCTCCGTGCGCGGTGTTCTTGAACACGGCGACGTTCGACGGCTGCTGCGGCTCGATCTTGACGCCGGTGGCGAGGAAGGCGAACAGGTCGTGGGCGAAGGCGTCGAGTCGCGCCAGGGTCATGCGGTTGGAGCGTACCAGGAAGTTGTAGCCCAGCACGGCGGGGATGGCCACGGTGAGGCCGATGGCGGTCATGATCAGGGCTTCGCCCACCGGGCCGGCCACTTTATCCAGCGTGCCGGCGCCGCTCATGCCGATGGCGATGAGGGCGTGGTAGATGCCCCACACGGTGCCGAGCAGCCCCACGAAGGGCGCAGTGGCGCCGACCGAGGCGAGCACGGTGAGGCCGGATTCCATGCGCGCGGTTTCCTCGTCGATGGTCTTGCGCAGGGTGCGGGTGACGAAGTCGCCGGAGCTGCCGGCTTCGTTGAGACGATTCACGCCGTGCCGCTCGTGGTGATGGCTGGCGGCGATGCCGTGGTAGGCCAGGTGCGAGAACGGCTCGTCGGGATGGTGGTCTTCCAGCCTGGCCGCCACGGCGCCGAGCGAGGGCGCGTTCCAGAAGAAATCGAGGAAGCGCGCGCTGCGCCGCTGCGCCAGCCAGTTCGATCCGGCCTTGCTGACGATGAGATACCAGCTGGCGATGGAGGCCAGCAGCATCAGCACCAGGATGGCTTTGGCCAGGCCGTCGGCCTGGGTGAGGAAGTGGGCGAAGCCCATGGCCTGCGCCGCTTGCGCTGCTTGATCGGTTTGCATGTTCATTGATCCAGTTGAAAGTTGATCGGCACGATGACCCAGGCGGTGATCGCCTGTTCGCCCTGCTTGGCGGGAACGAAGCGCCATAGCCTTACGGCTGCGATGGCGGCCTGGTCGAGGCGGTCGTAGCCGCTGCTCTTGTCCAGCTCGACCTGGGCGCTGCGCCCCTCGGGGCTGACGCGGACGCGCAGCAGGACCCTGCCGCTCTCCTTCAGCCGTTTCGACAGGTGCGGATATTCCGGCGCCGGATTGTCGAGATAGGCGGCAATGAAGTTGGGCGGAATGATCGGCGCGGCGGCGGCGGGCGCTGGCGGCGCCTCGGGAGCCGGGGGAGCGGCCTCCGCCACCGGCTCCGCCTGCACCGGCTGCGGCGGCGTCTGCATCGGCGAGGCGCTGGGCTGCGGCGTCGAGATCAGGCGCGGCTCGTGCTTGGGCTTGACCGGTTCCGGCTTGGGCGGCGGCGCCTGCACCTGCGGCGCGGGCGGGGCGGCGATGAAGCTGACGAACAGCGGCGCCGCTTCCTGCAGGGTTTCGCGCACGGCGCCGACCTGCAAGGCGGCGTAGAGGCCGAGGCCGTGCAGGGCGACGATGCAGGCGATGGCCGGCCAGCGGCCGCCGCCGTTGCCGCGCCAGCCGCCGTGCCTGCCTGGGGCCGAGCGATGCGGCAAGCCCGCGCCCGCCTGTGATTGCGTCAGCACCGGCATCACATGGCCTGCAGCGCGAGAGTCACGGTGAGCACCAAGGCGGTTACGCCGATCGCGGCACCGATGACGCGCCTGCGGTTGAGCTGCGTCCACAGCACCACGCCGCTGAGCGAGAGCAGGATGATGCTGCCGGCGAGGGTATCGGCCAGCAGCACCCAGGCCACGCCCATGCCCACGCCCTTGTGCAGATTGGTCAGCACGGCGAAGAAATTGTTGTCCGAGCGCTTCAGGGTGATGAAGCTGTTGCCTACCCACCAGTCGGCCTGCACGTTCATGCGCGGCGTGGTCAGCGACATCTGCCAGTGGCCCGGCTGGGTCATGGACTTGTCGCCCCAGGCGACGCCGTGGGCCGGCTCCTCGCGCGACTTGAGGTTGGGATGATCGAGCTTCAGCTCGCCGCGCAGCCATTCCACCATGGCCTGCGCGCTTTCCGGGGCCGGCTGCGGCAGCGGCAGCTGCACCGTGCTCTCCTGCACCTGCACGGCGGGGATCTTCAGCACGGCGCGATGGTTGAGCAGGATGCCGCTGGTGCCGAACAGCAGGCCCAGGGTGGCGCCCCACAGCCCGATCCAGCCATGCATCTTGCGCAGCCAGCGGATGACGTTGTGGCGGTTCCAGGCTGAATGGGGGCGTGCGGACGGCGTGGCTGCGGCGGGAATGGCGATCGAATCGGTCATGGGCTGGCTAGGTGCTGGCTAGAGCATTGTTCGTCTAAATGCATAGATGTTTTCCCCTCTCCCGCTTGCGGGAGAGGGTGGCCCGAAGGGCCGGGAGAGGGGCGGTGAAGCCGGTGAAAGCCCCTCTCCCCCAACCCCTCTCCCGCAAGCGGGAGAGGGGAGTTGTAAGTATCCATAGCAAAAAAGTTCTAGGGGCCGGCGAAAGCGGAACGGAGAACGGCGTGGCGATGCAGGAACACCCGCCGCAGGAACCAGCGCACCAGCCCTGGCGCCCAGCGCGGGGTGAAGGTGAGCTGGTCGATCAGGCGCACCGCGGAGGCGTCATCGGAATAAGCAACGATGCGGCGCTCGTGGCGCCACAGGCGCATCGACAGCATCGGCGACTGCTCAAGGAAGCCGTGGCCGGGATCCAGCTCCAGCAGGGTCAGGTCGGAGCGGTCGATGGGCAGGATGCGGAACAGGTAGACGCGGCTGCGGAACAGCCGCACCCCGGGCCTGAATTCGAGATCGGCGATGTTGTGCACACCTTTCGGCGCGGTCATGCGCAGCAGCGGCGACAGTTCGGCGGAGATGCCGCGCAGGGAGGTAATCCATTGCCACACCCGCTCGCGCGGCGCGCCCAGCCTCGATTCGAAATGCAGCGTGATCATCGGGTTCATCAGGTCTCTCCCCACATGCGCAGCAGGTTGTGGTAGCTGCCGGTGAGCCGCAGCAGCGCGCCGGCATCGGCCCCGGTCGCGGTGAGCCGCTGCACCGCCTGGTCCAGATCGAACAGCAGGCGGCGCTGCGCGTCGTCGCGCACCATGCTCTGCACCCAGAAGAAACTGGCCAGGCGCGCGCCGCGCGTCACCGGGGTGACGCGGTGCACGCTGCTGGCGGGGTACACGATCAGGTCGCCCGCCGGCAGCTTCACCGACTGGCTGCCGTAGCTGTCCTCGATGCGCAGCTCACCGCCGTCGTAGTCCTCCGGCGGATTGAGGAACAGGGTGGCGGAGACATCGGTGCGGATCTTCAGCCCGCTGCCCGGCAGCATGCGGATGCCGTTGTCGACATGGTCGCCGAAGGTCATGCCGTTGTCGTAGCGGTTGAACATCGGCGGATAGACGCGGTTGGGCAGGGTGCCGCTGATGAACAGCGGGTTGCGCTCCAGCGCACCGAGTATCAGGTCGGCGAGTTCCTGCGCCAGCTGCCCGTCCTCGGGCAGCTGGCGATTGTCCTTGACCCGGGCGCCCTGGTAGCCGGCGCTGATGCGTCCATCGACCCATGGCGCGGCTTCCAGTTTCGCGCGCACCGCGCGCAGCTGTTCGGCGTTCAGCACCTTGGGGATATGGAGCATCATGGCGGTCGGGCGTCCAGGTCGAAGGGGTGTTCCAATCCCACTTCAAACATAAAGCAACAGCGTCATACCGGCGAAAGCCGGTATCCAGAGCCTGGTAGCGAGCACTTCGAACCCCTGGATACCGGCTTTCGCCGGTATGACGGTATCGATTTGGTTTTGAAATGGAATTGGCATTACAGGAACTTGTAGGTGAAGGTGAACAACGCGCGCCTGCCATCGGCCGGGGTGACGCGGCCGCCGGAAGCGGCATAGAAATAATCGCGATCAGTCAGGTTGAGCAGGTTCAGGCGCAGATCCCACTGGCGCGCCAGGTAGGCCACGGTGGCATCGGCGCGGGTGTAGCCGGGTACCACCTGCGACACCGCGATGGCGGTGGTGCCGGTGACGCTGGTCACCGGATCGTTCGAGGAATAGGTGAGGCCGCCGCCCACTTCCCAGTGTTGCAGGAAGTCATAGGTGCTCCACAGCGAGGCGCTGTTCTTCGGCGCGTTGGGCAGGGCGGTGCCGTTGTTGGCCGCCGTCGGCGATTTCAGCAGCTTGCCATCGAGAAAGGTGTAGCCGCCGATCACCTGCCAGTTCGGCAGTATGCGCCCGACGAACTTCAGCTCGGTGCCGCGCACGCGCTCGTCACCGGCCAGGGTGTAGTCCAGCGTGACCGGATCCTGGATGCGCGCGTTGGTCTTTTCCACCTGGAACAGGGCGCCGCTCAGCGACAGGTTGCCGTGCAGCAGATCCCATTTGCCGCCGACCTCGTAGGACACGTTCTTTTCCGGCGTGTAGCCGCCGCCCTGGGCGTACTGCGCCGCCGCCGCCGCGCTGGTCGGCAGGCCGCCGGAGATGGTTTCCAGCAGCGGGTCGAAGGAGGTGCCGTAGGCGACGTAGTAGGTCTGCACCTGATCCGGTTGCCAGATCAGGCCGTCGCGGGTGCTGAACAGGTAATCGTTGTGCTGCACCGAGTAGTAGGTCAGCAGCGGATTCTGCAGGGCCGCGGCGTTGTTGGCCTGCACCGCCGCGGTGTTGGCCGGGTTGGTGTTGCTGGTGATCAGCGTCTTGTAGCCGCTGGGGTAACTCGCCGCCAGCGGGCAGGTGGCCGGACTGGTGGTGGCGGGCGCATAGCAATAGGTCAGCGTGCTCTGGTTGCCGGTGAACTCGTCGTAGCGCAGGCCGAACACCAACTTCCAGTGCTCGTTCAGATCCACCTGGTCGTTGAAATAGCCGGCCATGGTGCCGGCCTTGTCAGTGGTGACGCTGGCGGGCACGCGGTAGATGTTCGCGCCGGTGGGGATCGGCAGGTCGTTGCTCTGGCCGAGATTGAACACGGCGAACGAGCTGGAGCCGGGCAGGCCGGCGCCGTTGTTGTAGTTGAAGTTGTACCAGCCGGCGTAGTTGTTGGTGTAGGTGTCGTGGCCGAGCTCGACGCCGGTCGAGAAATGATGCAGCAGCGGCCCGGTCCTGAACTTGTAGAGCAGGTCGGTCTGGTTGAACAGCGAGCTGTCGACGATGGTGCGGTCGCGCATCTGCGCGATGATGTTGTAGTTGCCGAGGGTGCCGCTGGTGGGCGGCGCCAGAGTGGCGGAGCTGACGGCGTTCCAGTCGCCGTTGCCGTCGATCGCCACCAGGCTGCCCAGCGGCGTCGCCGCCACGCTGGTGCGGTAGTGGCTGTACTGGGTGTTGCTGCGCAGCGTCAGCTCGTCGTTGAACTTGTGCTTGAGGTCCGCGCTGAGGACGTTGACGTCCTGGTCGTAGTCGTTGTTGCTGTAGCCGTAGTAGTTGCTCCACGGCACGTGCACCGGCGTCACGGTGGAGGCGCCCTGGAACTGCTCCATGGGGAAGCCGTAGTCGGCGATGTCGTGGTTGGACTGGTTCAGCAGCGACAGCGTGATCTCGGTCGGCGTGCCGATGCCGAAGCTGATCGAGGGGGCGAAGCCGTAGTCCTTCTTCTTGATCTGGCTGTTGCGGGTGGCGTCCACGTCCTGCCCCATCACCGCGATGCGGTAGGCGGAGTCGGCCGACAGGGGCTGGTCGATGTCGCCGGTGAAGCGGTAGAAGGTGTCGGTGCCGAGCGTCAGGTTGACCTCGCCGATCGGCTTCAGCTGCGGCCGCTTGCTCACCTGGTTGATGATGCCGCCGGTGGAGCCGCGTCCGAACAGCAGCGAGGCAGGGCCTTCCAGCACCTCCACCGCGTCCAGCGAGAAGATGTCGCGCTGGTACTGGCCGAAATCGCGGAAGCCGTCGAGATAGATGTCGGTGCGGGCCGAGAAGCCGCGCAGGTTGATGTTGTTGCCGATCTGGCTGCCTTCGCCGGAGGTCAGGGTGATGCCGGGCACGTTGCGCAGCACGTCGGTGAGCGAGGTCGCGCCCTGTGCGTCGATCACCGCGCGGTCGATCACCGTCGCCTGCTGCGGCAGGTCGCGGATCGCCGTCGGCGTCTTGGCGCCGACGGTGGAAACGCCGCTGTTGTAGTCGTTGTCGTTATCGGCCTTGCCGTCGACGCGCACTTCCGACAGCGTGGCGTCCTTGGCGCCGCTATCGGCGGCATTCGCCGCAGCGCCCTCACCCTGATTGAGCGCCAGCGCCGAGAGCGGCAGCGAGGAGAGCATCAGCATGGCGATGGCAAAAGGATTCCTGCGGAGCGGCGGCCCGATTCTGTTCATCTTTTCCCTGTTGGTGTGTGGTGAAAGCCGGCCTCGTGCATTCGGGCAGCGGGTCGCCTGGCTGGAGCGCGGCGAGATCGGCAATTACTAAACTAAATGAGAAGCATTATCATTATTACACGACAGGAGACACCGCTCAAGCCTGTGGCGGGTGCGCTGGGATTTTTTTGTTGATCTCGTAGTTGGGTCGAATTGAATTACTTTTTGCGCCGCGCCAGGAACCCTGGAGCATTTTCGATTCAGGTGCGCATGCATCGTGAGCCACCAAAAAAGCGGCTCATCGCCTCTCCCTCTGGGAGAGGCCGCGCCGCGAGGCGCGGGTGAGGGACGCCCTTTCCGGTTGCGGCACCGTAGCTGGAAAGTGCGTCCCTCACCCCAGCCCCTCTCCCGAAGGGAGAGGGGATAACTGGTATGCAACTAAACGAAAAATGCTCTAAGACATCACCCCTGCAAAACCTTGCGCAGCAGGGACAAGCCCTGCTTCATCTGCGGCAGGTCCACGGCGCCGTAGCCGAAGATCAGTCCCGTCTGCGTCTGCGGCCCCAGGTAGTAGCGGCTGAATGTGTGGAGCTTCACGTTGTTCCGCGCCAGGGCTTCCGTCACCGCTTCGAGGTCCGCCGCGCCGCGCGCGGCGGCGGCGACGTGCATGCCGTAGAACGAGGGGATCGGCTCCAGCCATGCGCCGAGTTCTTTCTCCAGCGTATGCAGCAGCAGTTGCCGGCGCTGCTTGTACAGTGCGCGCATTTTCCGCACATGGTGTGCCAGATGGCCTTCGGCGATGAAGCCGGCCACGCCCATCTGCACCGGCGTCGAGCAATGCCAGTCCAGGCAGTTCTTGGCGGCGACCAGGGTGCGCAGGGCCCAGTCCGGGGCGACGATGAAGCCCAGCCGCAGCGCCGACAGCATGCACTTGGAGAAGGTGCCGACGTAGAACACCACGTCGGCCGCGTCGACGGTCCGGAGCGCTTCCAGCGGGCTGCCGTCGTAGCGGAATTCCCCGTCATAATCGTCCTCTACGATCACCGCGCCGCGATTGCGCGCGAACTCGACCAGGGCCTGGCGCCGGCGCTGCGACATGCGCACGCCGAGCGGAAACTGGTGCGAGGGGCAGACGCAGATCACCCCGGCGTCGGGCGGCAGCTGTTCGACCATCAGCCCTTCCTCGTCCACACCCACCGGAACCAGCTTCGCCCCCGCGGCGGCGAACGCCACCCGCATCGGCGGATAGCCGGGGTCCTCGATGGCGACGACGGTTTCGCCCGGCGTGACCAGCGCCCTGGCCAGCACGTCGAAGGCCTGCTGCGCGCCCGAGGTGACGAGGATGTCGTCGGCCTGGCAGGCCACCGCGCGCGTCAGGGCGATGTGGCGGGTGATGGCGTCGCGCAGCTGGTAGTTGCCCTGGTTGCCCTGCGGGCTCTTGTAGCTGGCGGGCTTGCGCTCCAGTCCGCGCAGCTGCTTGGCGCTGACGCGGCGGAACACGTCGAACGGAAACAGGCGGGAATCGACCAGGGCAGGACGGAAGTCGACAGGTGAGCCGGCGGGCGTTCCCCTGGCCGGCAGCGCTGCGCCCTGCGGCGGGTCGCGCCAGAAGTTCATCGAGGCGGTCACTTCCTCGCGCAGCCAGAAGCGGTTCAGCCGGTGATCGGGCGGACTCGCGCTTTCAGATGAAACGGGCGGCGGCGACAGCGGAAGTCGCTCGGCGACATAGGTGCCGGAGCCGTGGCGGCTGACCACGTAGCCTTCGTTGAGCAGCTGTTCGTAAACCTCCATCGCGGTGTTGCGCGACACGCCTAGGAAGGCCGCGGATTTGCGGGTGGCCGGCAGCCTGGCGCCCGCCGCCAGGCGGCCGTCGAGGATGGCCGCTTTCAGCTGCAGGTAGAGGCTGCGGGAGGATTGGCGCGAGCCTTTGGCCGCCAGGTCCAGCCCGATTTCAAACAAAGGGTCCATTGCGCCCTGTCGCCGTGAGTGGAATCGCCGTGTATGGGAGTGGCCCAGCTATTTTTCCAGCAAGTGGCTCTTCAAAGAAAGCCGGCCATCTTCAAAATACCTCATCGATTGTCGGCGCCGGCGCTCCAATGCCTGGGGCGCCGCCGAGATTGCCCGGTCCGATGCCGAGCCCACCTCATCCCATGGAGATTACAGTGAAGTTTCCCCAGCATATCGGTGTCTGCGCCCTGGCGGGCGCCATTGCCTGGCTTGCCCCGGTGCTTCCGGCCAGCGCCGCCGGCGATGCCGCCCCGCCTGCCGCGGCTGCGGCGCATGACGGCCAGCATGATTTCGATTTCAACTTCGGCGTGTGGAACACCCATATCCGCCGCGTGCTGGATCCGCTGTCCGGCTCCACCGACTCGGTCGAGCTCAACGGCACCGTCACCGTGCGCAAAGTCTGGGACGGCCGCGCCCAGCTGGAGGAAATCGAGGCCGACGGTCCCAAGGGCCACTGGGAGGGCACCACCCTGTTCCTCTACAACCCCGAGGCGCATCAATGGAGCCAGAATTTCGCCGGCAGCAAGTCGGGCGTCCTGGAAAGGCCGCTGATCGGCTCGTTCAAGGATGGCCGCGGCGAACTCTACGGCCAGGACACCGACAACGGCCGCACCATCCTGGTCAAGGGCGTCTGGTCCGAGATCACGCCGGACGCGCACCACTTCGAGGAATTCATCTCTGACGACGGCGGCAAGACCTGGGCCCCGGCCTTCATTGCCAGCCTGACGCGGCTGAAGCCATGAACCGGCTGCGCAGACGCTGAAATTCCGCTAGTGCCTGGTCGAGGACGAGGCCAGCAGTTTCGCGTGCAGGATTTCCGTCTCATCGTCGGCCGGATACATGCATTCGATGCGAAGTTCCTGGGCGGCGATGGTCTGGGGCGTGCCGACCGTGGTGATCAGGGAAAAGTAGTTCATCAGCGCGCCATCCTTGACGAAGCTCATCGGAATCATCGGCAGCATGCTGGGCTGCTCCAGCGGCCTCCAGTCGGACTGTACGTCCGGATAGGCCAGCAGATCCGCCACCAGGTCCCTGGTCTTCTGATCGACGACATGGCCCACGGCTTCCCGGTGTGCGCGCTGGATCAGGGACTGGGCCAGGGTCTCCCAATTGGCAATAAACGGACGCATGCCCTTGGGATCGAACATCAGGTGCAGCAGGTTGCGCGGCGCGGGCCGCGCCGACAGGTCGACGAAGCAGTTGAAGAAGCGCGGCGATGCGTCGTTGCTCAGGAGTACGTTCCAGTAGCGGTCCATGACGATGGCCGGATAAGGCTCATGCAGTGCGAGCATCCGTTCCAGCGCCTTGCCGACGCTTTTCATTTCGTCCGAATTCCAGGCCGCGTCGGAATACTGCGGCGCATAGCCGGCCGCCAGCAGCAGGGCATTCCGCTCGCGCAAGGGAATCTCCAGCACCTGCGCGATGCCCATCAAGGTCGAGCGGTTGGGAACGCTGCGGCCGCTCTCGATGAAGCTGATCTGCCGCTGCGAAATCCCGGCGTCCAGGGAAATGTCGAGCTGGCTGCGGCCGCGGCGGCCGCGCCACTGTTTCAGCAGTACACCCAGTTCATTGGTCTTCGGCATCTTGTCCATGGCATCCTCGATCGCCCTGGCGGGAATGAGCCCCGGCGGCGAAGCCGGGGCTCATCAACCGCATCCGCTGCGGCATCAAGCTTACGCGGCGCTCCAGGCATGCGCCTGGAATGCGGCTTCCAGGGGCGGCTGGGTGACGCTGCCGGTGTAGTTGGTGATGGTGGACGCGGCCACCACGCCGATCACCTCCAGCAGGCGGCTCTGGTCGAAGCCGGCCTGCAGGAAGCGGGACACGTCCGTCTGGTCCAGCCGGCCGCGCTTCTCGATCAGGGTCCGCGCCAGCATGGACAGGGCCGCGTACTTCGGGTTGCGCGGGAGCTGGCGCTCGCGGATGGCCTTCACCTCGGCCGGATCGATGCCCTCCTTCAGCGCCAGGAAGCTATGGAAGGCGACCGCCCAGGTGCTGGCATTGGTCACCGCATTGGTCAGCAGCAGAATCTGGATCTGGTCCTCGGAGAAGCTGCCGCCGTGGACCTTCTGGAACAGGCCGACCAGGCTGGCGATTAGGACCGGGGACGTGGACATGGCGCCGGTGATGTTGGGAAGCATGCCAAACGCGCCCTGGAGTGCTTCCAGGGAAGGCTTGGACTGGGAAGGCGCGGACTCGATGGTGTGAACAGGAAAAGTTTGCATGGTTTCGATCTCGGCAGTAGTGGAAGTAGCTGCGGCGGGTTGCGGGGGCAACCCTTCTGCGCGATCGGAATGATATTCACTGGGTGAATGCCCGCAATTACATGCGATGTAATAGAGCGGGGTTTGCGTTGCCGGACGTACTACCCCGGCGCCGCCATTCATGAACTGCCGTATGGCTTGGTAATGAGCTCCAGCAGGTAGCCTTCCGGGTGCTCGAAGTAGACGCCGCGCCCACCATCGTCATGGTTGATCTGGTTAGGCCGACGCTTCCCGGGATCCGCCCAATAGGGGACCTTGCGCGCCACGATACGAGCGAATATCTGATCAAATTCAGCTTCGCTGATGAGGAACGCATAGTGCTCGTACGGGATTTCTCCTTCCTTCTCATGGAAGTCCAGGGAGACTCCATTGCTCAGTTCCAGGACGAGGAAGGGACCGAATTCTGCAGGAGCGTCGAGGCCGAGAATCTCGGCGAGAAAGTCGGCTGCTTTCCGCTTGTTCCGGCACCAAACGATCGTGTGATTCAGCTGAATGCTCATAAGCCGCGCATCCTCATCTGCCGGTACGAATGTTCGACACGGCTGCGGGAGCAGGGTTCAGCTCGTGTAGGGCGGGAGGAGCGCAGCGTATCCCGCCTTCCGCGACAGGCGGGATAGCTCCCGCCCTTGGCTCTTCAGCGCATCGCCTGAAGCGCCGCGACGACCTCTTCAGGTTCCACGCGGTCCATCATGTAGTCCACCTCAACGTGCGCGAAACAGATCACTCCCGCCGAGTCGAGGACATACGTTGCCGGAACCGGAAGCTCGCGCGAATCCTGACCGTTACGCAAGCTGATGTCATTTTTGAAGGCGTTCCTTGCAAACTCGCTCAACTCCTTGCCGACCTGAAACACAATTCCAAACTGCTTCGCCACCTTGTTATTGAAGTCACTCAGAACCGGGAAGGTCAGCTTGTTCTTCTCGGTCATGACAATTCCATGATCCGGCTTTTCCGGGGAGATTGCGACCAAGGTAGCGCCAAGCTCCTGCATCTGCGGCAGCACCTGCTGCATGGCGTGCATTTCGATATTGCAGAACGGACACCATTCGCCGCGGTAAAACATGATCACCACCGGGCCTTTCGCCAGCAAGGACTTGAGCGAGACCTGGGCGCCAAAAGCATCAGGCAAGGTGAAGTCCGGCACGGATTGCCCCACCTTCAGTGCGTTCCTGATCGCCCCCTCCGTGCGGACGCGCTCTATATCACCAGTAAAAAGGTCGAATTTGTCTCCCAGGATTGACTGGATCTTTGCCTTGTACTCGGCAGCTGCCTGTCGCATGGTCATTAGGGCGCTCCTGGCTCACGAGATGAATGAAGGATTGATATTCTGTAGCATTTGCTACAGAATAAATACCGCCATTAGGTTTCGTCAAGGATTTTTTGTGGCGGCAACTACATTTAGTTAGAGGCAAGGGCAACTTGGCGCGCACTGTAGAGTTCGATTACGACAGAGCCCTCGAACGGGCAACCGATCTCTTCTGGAAGACCGGCTATGCCGGCACCCCGCTGCGCGACTTGCTCAAGCGAATGGGGATTGGTGAAGGCTCTTTCTACAACACGCTCAAGAGCAAAAAGAACGCCTTCCTGGAGTGTTTAAAGCACTATAACGCGACCGTTAACCATCGACGGGGGGAAGCACTGCTTGGTGCGCCAACCGCCGCGTTAGGCGTTCGGGCGCTCTTCAAAATCGTTCTCGACTGCCTGGATGACCCAGATACGCCGTCGCGAATTTGCCTGATGGCCGGCAGCATCACTCGCGAGGTATTGGCCGAGCCCGAGTTGCGCGAATACGTGCAGCAACAGATGTCGATGTTCGCCGAACGAATGGCCGCACGGATGACCGCCGACAAGGAGGCGGGGCTATTGCCCGGCGCATTTGAGCCTCAGCTTGTTGCACAGGTGATCGTCACCTATCTGCAGGGATTGTGGCGAATGGCCTTGGTTTCCTACGACCGTCCCAGATATGAAAGACAGATCGAGACGTTTCTGACTGCACTGGGGCTTTAGCAAACAAGGGTGCGCAAGGCGCGCGCGGATGTGCCGGCGGGTTCAAGGCGTGACGCGTGCGCGTTGCGCACCCTGTGCCGGCTTCGTTCCATTAGGGCTTGCTTACTTGGCACCCTTGCCATGGTTGCGCACCAGTATCACCGCGCCGGCCCCAATGAGGATCAGCGGCCACCACTCCATGATCAAGTAACCGAGATGCGGCACCCAGCCGAACTTCAATGCAAGGAAATAGACGCCCAGCCCGATCAGGACAAAGGCGGTGAAATTCGAGTTGTTCCGCATAAGGCGTTCCTGGTCGGCAGCTCGTGTAGGGCGGGAGAAGCGTAGCGTATCCCGCCTTCCGCGGCAGGCGGGATGGCTCCCGCCCTTGGGCTCTGGCCCATGCCCGCCGGCGCGGCCGCGTTGTTTCAGGCCTGCCGCGATTTCAGCGCGGTGTGCGAGCTGTACAGCAGGGCCAGATGCGGCGGCAGCAGCAACAGGATCCACGGCAGGTTGCCCTGGTAGCAGCCCGGCAGCAGCCGCAGCAGCAGGCTCAGCGCCGCCAGCGCCGCGATGAGGCCGGCGAGCCGATGGGCCCACAGGCGCGGCCACCACTGCGCGCGCATCGACAGCAGCCAGGTCGGCAGCAGCAGCAGGCTCAGCGGGTTGAGCAGCAGCAGGTTTTCGTTGTGCCAGCCGGCCCAGTGCTGGGTCAGGGTCCACAGCGCCAGCAGGATCAGGCCGCAGACGCCGCAGAGCAGCGTGTAGGCGCTGGCCAGCAGGGCGAAGCCGAGCCGCGCGGCGAAGCTGCGGCGCAGGTGGTTGAGCAACAGCAGCAAGACCGCCAAGCCCAGGCCGATGAGCAGGAAGGGCAGGCGCCAGTCCGGCGGCCGCGGCGGATCGTCGGGCACATGGGCTTCCATCAGTCGCGCTTCGCTGGCGACCAGCGGCCGCTCGTTGCCGTCCGCATCCTTGATCTTGATCTGGCGCAGCTGCTGCATCAGCACCATCGGCACAAAGCTTTCCTGCAGCTGGCTCTGCGGCAGGTCGGCGGTGGGGCCGAGCGCCACGTCCATGCCCAGGCCGGCGAACAGGTCGGGCGAGACGAGCCGCACCGCGTCGTAGCGGTAGCTGTACGGCGTCATCGCCGCCTCCAGCTGCGTGCGCAGCTGGCCGCCCAGCGCCTGGTCGAGGGCGTCGCGTACTTTAGTGGAGCAGTTGGAGAGGAAGTAGTCGTAGCGGTAGTTGCGGTTTTCCGGGCGCGCGTTCCAGTTCAGGTAATCGGCCAGGGTCACGCGCTGGATCGGTGTCAGGTTGAGCTTCTGCTCCTGCACCCAGCGGCCCTCGTAGCGGTAGATGTCGAGGTCGTACTCCAGCGGGTCCGCCGCCATGCGGTACAGCATGTAGCCGCGGGCGAAGTTCAGCATGAAGTTCTTCTGGTTGAAGTCGAACATGCCGTAGTTGTAGGCGACCGCCGTGCCGCGCTCGCTGTCGCGCACCAGGATGGCGTTGTGGCCGAAGCGTTCCCAGTAGATGGTGCCGGGGCCGAAGGTGAGTACGCTGATTTCCAGCGCGTCGCCGGAGCGGCCGGAGGAGGGGATGAGCTGCTGGGCGCGGGCGGGGAGGGTGGTGAACATCAGCAGCGCCAGTGCTATGACACAAAAAAATCGAATCATGATGTATTCGAATGCACTCCCCTCTCCCACTTGTGGGAGAGGGGTTGGGGGAGAGGGCCGCTTCACCGGACCGACTGCCCTCTCCCGGCCCTTCGGGCCACCCTGCGCACACGACACGGTGCCCGGAACGGTGGGTGCGGGAGTATGCGCAGGGGCAGCCCCTCCCGCACCCACGCTACGCGGCACCGTGTCGGGGCTGTCCCCCGCTTGCGGGAGAGGGGACAGGCGGGTTGTTTGCATCGCATATTCAATTTGTTGCATAGACCTGTTTTCTGGGCGTGCAAAAACTGGATCCCCGCCTGCGCGGGGATGACGCTTTCCCGGGGTTACGTTTGCGACAGTGCGACCTGCAGCAAATGCACCCGCCGGCTGTCGGCGCGCTGCACGTTGAACTGGAAGTGCTCGATGCGGATGCTTTCGCCGCGGCGCGGCATGTGGCCGAAGCCGTGCATCACCAGGCCGGCGACGGTGTCGAATTCCTCGTCGGAGAAATCGGCGCCGAAGTAGGCGTTGAATTCGCCCACCGGGGTGAGGCCGTTGACCAGGTAGTGGCGGTCGTCCTGCTTGAGAATGTGGGCGCTCTCGGACTCGTCGAATTCGTCGTCGATCTGGCCGACGATCTGCTCCAGCACGTCCTCGATGGTCACCAGGCCGGCGACGCCGCCGTATTCGTCGGCGACGATGGCCATGTGGTTGTGGCCCTTGCGGAAGTCCTTGAGCAGCACGTTGACGCGCTTGGACTCCGGCACGAACACCGCCGGCCGCAGCAGGCGCCGCAGGTCGTAGGTGCCGGACTCGAAACCCGGCACGTTGGCGGCGAACTTGATCAGGTCCTTGGCCAGCAGGATGCCGAACACCTCGTCCTTGGAATCGCCGATCACCGGGAAGCGCGAGTGGCCGGCTTCCACCACTTCGCGCAGCAGCTGGTCCAGCGGCCAGATCTGCTCCAGCACGATCATCTGCGCCCGCGGCACCATGATGTCGCGCACCTGCAGCTGGCTGGTTTCGAATACGCCGCGGATCATGTCGGCGGCGTCGGAGTCGAGCAGATTGTCCTCGCGCGCCGCCTGCAGCAGGCCCAGCAGGTCTTCGCGGGACTGCGGGCTGCGCGCCATGCGCTGGGTCAGTCGGCGCCACCAGCCGGCGCTACCGGGGCTTTGTTTGGCGGGGAAGCTGCTACTAGGGCCATCGTTCATTTGTATTGATCTACCAAAAATCGTGCCCCGCGCGCGACCGCGGCGAGGTAACTATTTGGAAAGTCAGGAGGTTTTTATTTAACGCCAGTCGGCGATAAACACAGGATAGCAGCCGTCCGTGGCTGGATGGTTAAAGCAGGATACCGCGCGATTTCCCGGACGGCTACGGCAGCGTTCAATAGGGATCCGGAAATCCCAGCCGGGCCAGAATCTGCCGCTCCTTCATTTCCATGCGCTCGGCTTCCTCTTCCTGGATATGGTCGTGACCGAGCAGGTGCAGCACGCCATGCACCACCATGTGCGCCCAGTGGGCGTGCGGTTCCTTGTTCTGTTCGGTGGCCTCGCGCGCCACTACCGGGGCGCAGATCACCAGGTCGCCCAGCACCTGCTCGCTCAGCGCTTCCGACTCGTAGGGGAAGGACAGCACATTGGTCGGATAGGGCTTGTGGCGGAACTTGCCGTTCAGCGCGGCGCTTTCTTCCTCGGCCACCACGCGGATGGTGATTTCGCCGGGGGTGGCGCCTTCCAGCGCGGCCATGGCCCAGGCGCGCAGGGTGGAGGGCGCGGGCACGCCGGCAGCGGTGACGCGCCGCTGCACGTTGATCAGGGGGTTAGCGCTCATGTGAATCTTTATTCTTGCCTTCGTGCGCGTCGTAGGCGCGGACGATAGCCTGCACCAGCGGATGTCTTACCACGTCTTCGTTACGGAAATGAGTGAAGCTGATGCTGGGCACGCCGTCCAGCACCTGCATGGCGTGCTTGAGGCCGCTGGTCATGGTCTTGGGCAGGTCGATCTGGGTGACGTCGCCGGTAACCACCGCCACCGAGCCGAAGCCGATGCGGGTGAGGAACATCTTCATCTGCTCGACCGTGGTGTTCTGCGCCTCGTCGAGGATGATGAAGGACTCGTTGAGGGTGCGGCCGCGCATGAAGGCCAGCGGCGCCACTTCGATGACGCTGCGCTCGGCCAGCCGCGCCACGCGGTCGAAGCCGAGCATCTCGTACAGCGCGTCGTAGAGCGGGCGCAGGTAGGGGTCGATCTTCTGCGCCATGTCGCCGGGCAGGAAGCCGAGTTTCTCGCCGGCTTCCACCGCCGGGCGCACCAGCACCAGGCGGCGCACGCGGTCGCGCTCCAGCGCCTGCACCGCGCTGGCCACGGCCAGGTAGGTCTTGCCGGTACCGGCGGGGCCGATGCCGAAACTCAGATCATGGGTGGCGATGTTGCGCAGATAGGATTTCTGCATCACGCCGCGGCCGCGCACCACGCCGCGCTTGGTGCGCACGCTGATGTCGCCCTCGGCGGCATCGCCGGCGCCGGCCTCCGCCGCCACCTGCTCGGAACCGTGCTCGATCAGGGACAGGTGCACCGTTTCGGGCGTGACCACGCCGGTTTCCGCCAGGGCGAAGAGGTCGCGCAGCACGTCCTCGGCGCGCTCGATCTCGTCGCGCGGGCCGACCAGGCGGAAGCGGTTGCCGCGGTTGCGGATCTCCACGCCCAGGCCCAGCTCGATGGCGCGCAGGTGCGCGTCAAAGGGGCCGTTGAGATTGGCCAGGCGCGCGCCGTCGTCCGGTTCCAGTACCAGATCGATGCGCGCGGGTTGCGGGGCTGCTGCTGCGCTCATGCCGGCCCGACCAGGCGGCCGCGCAGCGAGTTGGTCAGCGCTTCCGCCACCTGCACCTGGACGAACTGGCCGATGAGGGACTCGGGGCCCAGGAAATTGAGCGGGCGGTTGCACGGCGTCTTGCCGCTGAGCTGGCCGGGGTCGCGGGCCGTCCGCTCCACCAGCACGGTCTGCGTCGTCCCCACCAGATTGCGCGCGTACTCGTCGCCGAGCTGGCGGATGCGGGTTTGCAGGCGCTCCAGCCGCTGCTCCTTCACTGCAACGGGAATGCTGTCGCGCAGGTTCGCCGCCGGTGTGCCGGGGCGGGCGCTGTAGATGAAGGAGTAGGCGGAGTCGACCCGCGCCGCCTCGATCAGGGCCATGGTTTGCTCGAAATCCTCTTCGGTCTCAGAGGGGAAGCCGATGATGAAGTCGGAGGACAGCGCCAGCCCGGGCCGCGCCTGGCGCAGGCGGCGGATCTTGTCCAGGTACTGCGCCTGGGTGTAGCCGCGTTTCATCATGCCGAGGATGCGGTCGGAGCCGGACTGCACCGGCAGGTGCACGCCGCTGGCCAGCTTGGGCTCCACCGCGTAGGCCTCGATCAGCGCGTCGCTGAATTCGGCCGGGTGCGAGGTGGTGAAGCGGATGCGGCCGAGCGTGTCGAAGCGCGCCAGGATGTGGATCAGCAGGGCCAGGTCGCAGGTGCCGCCGTCGGCCATCACGCCGCGATAGGCGTTGACGTTCTGGCCCAGCAGGGTGATTTCGCGCACGCCCTGGTCGAGCAGGGAGGACACTTCGGCCAGCACGTCGTCGAGCGGCCGGCTCATCTCCTCGCCGCGGGTATAGGGCACGATGCAGAAAGTGCAGTACTTGCTGCAGCCTTCCATGATCGAGACGAAAGCGCTGGGGCCTTCGGCGCGCGGCTCCGGCAGGTTGTCGAACTTCTCGATCTCGGGGAAGCGGATGTCCACCGCCGGCCGGTGCGTGCTGCGCGTCTGCTCCAGCAGCTGCGGCAGGCGGTGCAGGGTCTGCGGGCCGAACACCAGGTCGACGATGCGGGCGCGCTTGGCCAGCGCCTCGCCTTCCTGGCTGGCGACGCAGCCGCCCACGCCGATGACGCGGCCGGGTTTGGCTTCCTTCCAGTCCTTCCACTTGCCCAGCTCGGAGAACACCTTTTCCTGCGCTTTTTCGCGCACCGAGCAGGTGTTGAACAGCAGCAGGTCGGCGGCCTCCGGGTCGGAGGTCAGCTCGTAGCCATGGGAAGCCTTCAGCACGTCCGCCATTTTCGACGAGTCGTACTCGTTCATCTGGCAGCCGAAGGTCTTGATGAAAAGCTTGGACATCTAAGGCAGGTACCGCATCTAAACGCCTATTATACCGGAGCGCCCGGGCGGCAGCCCCTGGCGGACCCAGCCGGCCGCCGGCGGCTTTTTCAGGCCAGCCGACGAACGGTAGGGGAGATTATTTACGCCCCGCTTAATCCAAATCCCCGGCGAGGCTCATCCAAGTGGTACCGGCGAAATTGCCGGCTGGTACAAAGAAGACTTGGAGATGGACATGGATAGGATTGAAACGGCGCAGGGCCGCGTTGCAGGCCGCAAGTTCCCGGCGATAGTGACGGCAGCGGCTCTGGCGCTGACGGTCAATGCGGCATTCGGCATGGCCCTGAGCCACGCCTCGACCAGCGGCCAGAAGATTTACAACGCCTGGTACAACGACGCAGGCAATATGTACGCCGATGCGTCCAGCGTCCTGCGCAAGCACTGCGCCAGGGGCTGATCGACGCAGTACCGGTACCGCCGGGCGATAACGCCGGCAGTACCGGTATGTTGATGCGGGATTTGGTGGCGGCTGGACCGTAGGTTGGGGTGAGCGCAGCGAACCCCAACGCCTGCGCAGAGCCGGGAATGTTGGGGTTCGCTACGCTCACCCCAACCTACCATTCGAGATCCGCTTGCGACTTAGTTCACCAGTACGATTTTTCCCGTCACCTTGCGCTCCTGCATATCGCGCAGCGCCTGCCCGGCCTGGCTCATCGGGTAGGTTTTCGAGACGTAGGGCTTGAGCTGCCCGGAAGCCACCCAGCCGAACAGCTGCTGGAAGTTTTCCAGGCTGACTTTCGGTTCGCGCGCCACGAAGGCGCCCCAGAACACGCCCACCGCCGAAGCGCCTTTCAGCAGCAGGCGGTTGGTGGCGATTTCCGGAATGCCGCCGGCGGCGAAGCCGATCACCAGGTAGCGCCCGTTCCAGTTGATCGCCGATAGGCAATCCTGCGCCAGCTCGCCGCCGACCGGATCGTAGATCACATCGGCGCCCTGGCTGCGGGTCAGCTTCTTCACCGCTTCCTTGAGGCTTTCCTTTGAATAGTCGATCACTTCGTCGGCGCCCTGCTGCTTGCACAGCGCCAGCTTCTCGGCGCTGGAAGCGGCGGCGATGACGCGCGCGCCCATCAGCTTGCCGATCTGTACCGCGGACAGGCCGACGCCGCCGGCGGCGCCCAGCACCAGCAAGGTTTCGCCGGGCTTGAGCTGGCCGCGCTGCTTCAGTGCGTACAGGGTGGTGCCGTAAGCCAGCGGGAAGCCGGCGGCCGCCACCAGGTCCATACCCGGCGGCAGCGGCATGACGCTGTCGCCGGACGCCACCACCTGCTCGGCATAGGCGCCGATCGGCACGATGGCGGCGACCGGGTCGCCCACATTTACGTGTTTGACCCGCTCGCCCACCGCCAGCACCGTGCCGGCCACTTCCGCGCCGGGCGTGAAGGGGGGCGCGGCCTTCATCTGATACTTGCCCTGGATGATCAGCGTATCGGGGAAGTTGACCCCGGCGCCCTTGATGGCGATGCGCACCTCACCCGCGCCCATCGGGGCTTCCTTCACTTCCTCGAACACCAGCTTTTCCGGTGGTCCCAGCTCACGGCAGACAATCGCTTTCACTTGCAGCCTCCTCCTTGCGTTGATTCCGCGCACCGGCCCAGGTTGATGCGGGGGCCGATGCGGATGGCACCGACCATACAATGCCTTGCACTACAGGCGCCAGCACCGGAATCAAGCGTGATTTATGCGTAGAATTCCTGCAGGTGCCAATCAGCAACGGGGTGCGCGGTGCTGCAAATCGACAAGCTCGGCCATGCGCCGCAAAACCCCGCACCGCGGGATCATGTGCCCGAGACGCGGTTCGGCATCTGGTTTCTCAATACGGAAACCTGGGCGATTCACGTGCTGCGGCGGGCGGTCGACGATCTCGAGCGGCTGATTCCGGATCGCCGCGACAGCTATGGGGTGATCGTCGATGTCGGCTGCGGCTGGGGGCGTTCGTTCGAGCTGCTGCAGCGGCGTTTCGCACCGAGTTCGCTGATCGGCATCGATGTCAGCAGCGAAATGCTGCGGGCCGCCGCCGCGGAAGCCGGTAAGCACGGCATCGCCGTCGATCTGCGGCAGGCCAACAGCGCCAGCCTGCCGTTGCCGAGCGAGTCGGTCGACATGGTGTTCTGCCACCAGACCTTCCATCACCTGGTCGACCAGGACAGCGCGCTGCGCGAATTCCACCGCGTGCTCAAGCCCGGCGGCCTGCTGCTGTTCGCCGAATCCACCCGCAAATACATCCACTCCTGGATCATCCGCCTGCTGTTCCGCCATCCGATGGAAGTGCAGAAGACCGCGGAGGAGTACCTGGCGATGATCCGCGGCAGCGGCTTCGAGGTCGAGCCGCGGTCGATCTCCTATCCCTACCTGTGGTGGAGCCGCGGCGACCTCGGCATCCTCGAACGCGTACTGCGCATTCGCCCTTCACCCCGGCATGAGGAAACCCTGATCAACGTCGTTGCGCGCCGTCGCTGAGCGCGGCATCATCGGCGCCGGGAAGCTTCGAAGATCGACAACAAGCCGGATTTCAGCCGGCCTCAAAGGGGAACAACAATGGCGGGGATTTCAGTTCTGCGCGCGGGCGCCGGCGGCGCCGCGCTTGGTGTTTTCTTGGCGCTTGCCGCCGCGCCGGTACAGGCCGATGGCACGGCACAGCCGGCCGCAACGGTGACGCGCGCCAGCATCGACCAGGCCATCGATCATGAGAAAAGCCGGCGCAGCGCGGCCATCGCCGGCATGGTGGTGGGCGGTGCGGCCATCGTCGGCGGCAGCGTCGTCTCCGCCGTCGCCCAGGCCGAGAACCACGACAACCGTAATAACGGCGATCCGACCCGTCACAACATCTGGGTCGGCTATGCCGTCGGCCTCGGTGTCGGTCTGCCCATCATGGGCATCAGCGCGTATATTTTCTCGGATGCGCAGCACCAGCTGAATCTGCTGCGCAATGAGCGGCTGTCCGTCTCATATGCGCCGGACACGCACCAGCCGGTACTGCAGCTCAGCTTCAACTACTGACGCAGGCCGGACGCAGCCTGCCGCGGTGGCGGCAGGCTGCGCCTGAAACCCTTACTTGCCGGCTAGCGGCTGCTGCAACAGGGCCTGGGTGATGCTCAGCACCAGATTGCGCGACCAGTTGATGTAGCGGCTGGCGATGGTGCGCTGGCCGTTTTCATCCTTTTCGTCGAGATTCTGGCTGCTGACGTAGTTGATCTGGATTTTCTGCGCGTCGTAGTGGACGTCCACGGTGGCCTGCACCCCGCCGCTGGCGCTGACCGTGGCCCGCAGCAGGCCGGGCTGTTCCAACCCCACAATCCACTTGCGGTAGTCCAGGCCCTGCTTGATGGCCTTGGCGGCGTCCGCCTGCGACAGGTTGGCCGGAATCGTGATGGGATCCGGGTCGACCAGGGGCATCTGGCTTGCGGCCGCCATGCCGGGAAGCAGAAACAGCAGGAATACAGCGAGAAAATTCGGTTTCTTCACGGCAACTCCCCCAAAGTGTCGTCTGTCCAGTTTCAATGCAATCCCGCACGCGCCTCGTTGCGTGCCCGCCGCCTCTACGGCAGCTTCACCACCGTGCCGCGCAGCGCCACGCCGGAGACGAAGGTGCCCGCGCCGCACTGGTAATCGGTTTCGCTGGAGACATCGTCTTTTTTATAGTAGCTGTGGATGTTGACCACCGCGTTACCGCCGTCTTCGCGGGCCTTCTGCTGCAGCGAGATGATGGCCGAGATGAAGTTGATATCGCAGGCTTCATGGTCGGATTTGTTGAAGGCGTTGGTTTTCTTGTTGGTGGTATAGGTGCCAAACGTCTGCTGCGGCGTGGGGAATTTCTGGTCGCCCCAGAACAGCTGCACCGTGGCGTCGATCTTGCCGTGCGCGGCGGGTGAATCGAGCCCGCCCTGGATGGGGAAGGTGAGCCGGTCGTCGCGCGCGTAGGCGGCCGGTGCGGCAAGGGCGGCGCCGATCAGCGAGACCAGCAGCAGGCGTTTCATCATTGCAGCACTCCTCTTGGTGGTTCAGTCCAGCCTGCGGAAGATCAGCGAGGTGTTGATCCCGCCGAAGGCGAAGTTGTTGTTCATCGCGTACTCGCACTGCAGCTTGCGGCCCTCGCCGACGATGTAGTCCAGCTCGCCGCAGCGCGGATCGATATTGTGCAGGTTCAGTGTAGGCGCATACCAGTCATTGCGCAGCATCTCGACTGTGAACCAGCTCTCAATCGCGCCGCAGGCGCCGAGCGTGTGGCCGAGGTTGCCCTTGAACGAACTGATCGGTACGCGCTTGCCGTAGAGGCTCTCCGTCGCCTGGCTTTCGGCGATGTCGCCGCGCTCGGTGGCGGTGCCGTGGGCGTTGACGTAGCCGATCGCCTGCGGCGGCAGCTGCGCGTCGTCCAGCGCCAGGCGCATGGCGGCTTCCATGGTCAGCTTGTTGGGCTGGGTCACATGATCGCCGTCGGAGTTGCTGCCGAAGCCGACGATCTCGGCGTAAATGCGCGCGCCGCGTGCCCGCGCGTGTTCCAGCTCTTCCAGAATCAGGGTGCTGGCGCCCTCGCCGATGACCAGGCCGTCGCGGTCACGGTCGAAGGGGCTGGGGGTGGTGGTGGGGGCGTGGTTGCGCGTGCTGGTGGCGAACAGGGTGTCGAACACCGCCGCCTCGGTCACGCACAGCTCCTCCGCGCCGCCCGCCACCATCATGGTCTGCTTGCCGAACTTGATCGCCTCGTAGGCGTAGCCGATGCCCTGGCTGCCGGAGGTGCAGGCGCTGGAGGTGGGAATGACGCGGCCCTTGAGGCCGAAGTAGACGCCGATGTTCACCGCCGCGGTGTGGCCCATCATGCGCACGTAAGTGG
>Ga0302314_10000309_pt1 | contig 88739 bp, 78 predicted proteins | sample III_Palsa_N2_3_FD_200533 | JGI IMG/M metagenome (GOLD analysis project Ga0302314, IMG submission 200533) | Peat permafrost microbial communities from Stordalen Mire near Abisko, Sweden - III_Palsa_N2_3 | ecosystem: Environmental > Terrestrial > Soil > Palsa > Peat permafrost | place: Sweden...
GACCGATTGCTCCAGCGACCACGTTCTGGCGGCCGAAAAGGCCCAGATCGCAAGCCGCGAGGCGGTCATTCCCGCCCTGGATCGCCTGATCGGCCGGATACGCGAGAAGCTCGGCGAATCCGGCGAGTCGGTCGCCAAGTTCAATGTCCCTATCATGAACGAAAAGACCGCTTCGCTGGCGGCCATCAAGGCCTATTCGGAGGGAGGCTACCTGGAAAACCATGGCAAGGACGACGAGGCGATGGCGTTGTTCCAGCATGCCGTCGAGTTGGATCCCAATTTCGCCGCGGCCTACAACGCCATCTCCGCGATCAACTCCAACCGGCGACAAGACGACGCGGCAAAATTGAATATCACCAAAGCTTATAATCTAAGATCAAGCGTAAACGAGGAATTAAATCTCAATATTTCGATGCTGTATAATATCTATGTAACAAATAATTATTCGGAAATCATACGAATTGGCCGCGTAATGACGGAAATCTACCCCCGCCAAAGCAGCGCGTGGATCAATCTGGGAAACTCCGAAAGTTGGCTTGGGCAGTACTCAGCGGCGATCGAGGCGGGTGAGCGCGGCGTGACCTTGGCGCCGGGTCGCGCGCTCAGCTACGTGGTGCTCGCCCGCGCCCTAATGCACGCCGGCCGGCTGGATGAGGCCGAGGCGGTCCTCGCCCGATCGGCCGCCAAGGGCTTCGTCGGAGGCGAGGCGCCCGGCCTGATGATGCAGATCAATATGGCCAGAAACGACTCAGCTGCTGTCGAGCGGGCGATCGCCGCGGCGAACGGAAAGCCCTACGAGAGCGACGTCCTGCAGCTCGCCGCCACGAACGCCTATCGTCAAGGCCAGGTGGGCCGCGGCGACGAGCTCTATGCGCGCGCCGCCGCGATTCTCGCGAGCCAAGGCATGACAGACTACACCATCGCGTCCCACGCCCTCGACCTAGCCCGGCTGGGCATGGCGGACCAGGCTCGCGCCCTCCTCGCCCACCGTCCAGCCAGCGCCGACCAGATGGGAAACGCCAACGCCATTGTGGCCTTCGCCACGATCGGCGACGCGGCGCGCGCGCGAACCTTCTTGGATGGAGAGCTTCGCGAACGGCCGGCCGATACGCTGCTGAACGCGATGTTCGCGCCCGAGGTTCGGGCCGTGCAGGCTCTGGGGCGCGGCAAGCCGTCGGAGGCCGTGGCGGACCTGCAGCCGGCGTTGGCCTATGAGGCGCGGGATTACGACGTCCCCTATCTGCGCGGCCGCGCCTACCTGGCGGCCAAGGACGGCGCGCACGCCGCGGTTGAATTTCATAAGATTCTGGACCATCCGGGCGTTCTGCCAGAAGACGAACAACGCTCCCTCGCCCAGCTGGGCCTGGCCCGCGCCAATGTGCTGCAGCACGACATGCCGGCGAGCCGGAAGGCCTATGAGCAGTTCTTCGCCGATTGGAAGGACGCCGATCCGGATCTGCCGCCGCTGCGCGAGGCCAGGGCGGAATACGCCAGGCTCTCGCCTCTCGCTGCGGTCCCATCGGGCGTCGGCGCTCTCTGATCGCGGAACCCGACCCGTCGCGGCGCGCGGCCTGAACGAAGATCGGCGCCCTAGCTCTTCTTCGGCTGCACCCCGTCCGAGGCGCGGCGCTTGGGGCCGTCATAGCTCGGGTCGTTGCGCCGGCGCCGGTCGGGGCCGAAATAGTCGGCGGTCCGCACGAAGGGGCGCGGGTTCTCCACCACCCGGTTGATCCGCTCCAGGACGCCCCGGGCGGTCACCGGCTTGGAGAGGAATTCGGTCACGCCGACGTCGCGCGCCTCGTTGACCCGCTTCATGGTCGAGTGGCCAGTGATCATGATCACCGGCGCCATCGGATTGGGACTATCCGGCGAATTGCGCAGCAGGCGCACGAAGTCGATCCCGTCCAGCGGCTGCATGGCCAGATCGCTCATGATGATGTCGATCGGATGGGTGCGCATCAGCTGCAGCGCCTCGGCGCCGTCCGTCGCTTCGAACACGTGCCTGACGCCGATGGCGCGCAAGATCTCCGTCAGGAGAACGCGCATGTGGTGGTTGTCGTCCACCAGCAGAATCTTCAACAGATCAAAGCGCAAATCTTGCCCGCCACACATTTCGAGCGCGGGACGGTCCAATAGCGGCTGGACTGAGCCCGACGCACGACAATGGCCCCCGGGGATTACGAAGCCCTAACCTGACGGTCAACCCTAAAGCCGGCGCGGCGCCCCGCCAGCGTAATTGATGAGACGTTAGGTCTCATCCAAGGAGTCATTGTGAAGCTTGGGCGCCTCGGACGTCCCGACCTGTCCGCGATGCCGCAGGAAGGCGTCGGCCAGGACGCAGGCCAGCATCGCCTCGACCACCGGCGCGGCGCGAATGCCGACGCAGGGATCGTGGCGGCCCTTGGTGCGCAGCTCGATCTCGGCGCCGGTCTCGTCGATCGAACGGCGCGGCGTGAGGATCGAGGAGGTCGGCTTGAACGCGACCCGCGCGGTGATCGCCTGGCCGGTGGAAATGCCGCCCAGTACGCCGCCGGCGTGGTTTGAGAGGAAATAGGGGCCGTCATTGCCCATGCGCATCTCGTCGGCGTTCTCCTCGCCGCTGAGCGCCGCCGCCGCGAAGCCTTCGCCGATCTCGACTCCCTTGGCCGCGTTGATCGACATCATCGCCGCGGCGATCTCCGCGTCGAGCTTGCCATAGATCGGCGCGCCCCAGCCGGCCGGGACGCCCACGGCCTCAACCTCGACCACCGCCCCGGTCGACGAGCCGGCCTTGCGCACGGCCTCCAGATGGGTCTCCCAGCGCTCCACCGCCCCCGTATCCGGCGACCAGAAGGGATTGTTCTCCACCTCCGCCCAGTCCCAGTTGGCTCGGTCGATCTTGTGCGACCCGATCTGGACCAAGGCGGCCCGAATAACCACGCTAGAGCCCAGCACCTTACGCGCCACCGCCCCCGCCGCCACCCGCGCCGCCGTCTCGCGCGCCGAGGCCCGCCCGCCGCCGCGATAGTCGCGCACGCCGTATTTGGCGAAATAGGGATAGTCGGCGTGGCCGGGGCGAAACGCGCGGGCGATCTCGGAATAGTCCCGCGAACGCTGGTCCACATTGTCGATCATCAGCGAGATCGGCGTACCGGTGGTGACGGGCCCGCCGGTCCGTTCGTCCTCGAACACCCCGGACAGGATGCGCACCGCGTCCGGCTCCTGCCGCTGGGTGACGTACTTGCCGGCGCCGGGCCGGCGTCTGTCCAGCCACACCTGGATGTCGGCGGGGGTCAGCGCCAGCCCCGGCGGGCAGCCGTCGACCACGCAGCCCAGCGCCGGCCCATGGCTCTCGCCCCAGGTGGTCACGCGAAACAGGTGCCCAAAGGTGTTGTGCGACATCCGCGACTTCTAGCGCAAAGGGCGGCGGATCAACAAACACGGCGTACGGCGGGCGGGGCGTTAAGCCGGGCCGGTCAGGCCGCCCAGGCGGCGGCGAAGCGGCGCAGCATGACGCGGGTCCGCGTCTCGCCGTCGGCGGCGACCACCGGCCGCTCCAGCTTGATGAACAGATGGCCCTGGGCATGGCGTCCCTGCGCCGGCAGCCGGGCGCCGTCCACACGCACCAGGCCGCGCGCCGCGTCCTGGCGAGAAACCTGAATCTGAATCGGCCCGGCCGGGGTCGGCACCTCCAGATCGCCGCCGGCGGCCAGCAAGCCTCGATCGACCTCGACCCTGATGCAAAGGTTGTCGCCGACGAACGTCGCGCGCTCGTCGCTGGCGATGGCCACCGTCATGACCACCCCGGACACGCCAATGAGGTCGCCGTTGCGCAGTCCGGGGGGCAGGCGCACGGAAACATCGCCGGAACCGCGCATCGGCACCGATCGCACGCCGCCGAACACCGCCTCCAGGGGCGTGATTTCCAGTTTCCGGGAGGATGGCTTGGGTGTCGATGCGGTCGGCGAGGCGCTTTGCGAAAAGGCGGGCGCGGGATCGGGCGCGCGCCGATCGCGCAGCAGCTCATAGGCCTCGATGACCTGGCGCAACCGCTCGGCGTCGCCGCCGGGCTTGTCGGGATGAGCGGCCTTGACGGCTGTCAGATAGGCGTCGCGCAGCTGTCGCGGCTCCGCGTATTCGGCCAGGCCCAATACGCCCAGCGCATCGCGCACAGCTGTCGATCCCTGGCCCCGGCTCATACAGCCTATGGTGCCCTATCTGGGTCAACGCCCGGTTAAACTCGCGCGGATTCTTTAACAGGAGCCCCAAATCGCCTTCCAATGAAAGGGTTTGGCCCCGCCGGGCTATGTCGCGGCGCGACCCGAACCGCTATATCGGCGCCATGGACAAGACCCCGCTGATCCCCGCCTCGCCGAGCGAACAGGACTATCAGGCCACGACCTCGGACGACCCGCCGCTGCCGGACGCCGCCGATCCGATCGCGCTGTTCGGCGAGTGGATGGCCGCGGCCAAGGCGTCCGAACCCAACGACCCCAACGGCATGGCGCTGGCCACCGTCGACGCCGATGGCCTGCCGGATGTGCGCATGGTGCTGCTGAAGGACCTGGATGCTCGGGGCTTCACCTTCTACACCAACAGCCAAAGCGCCAAAGGCCTGGAGCTGGCCGGCGATCCCAAGGCCGCGCTGTTGTTCCATTGGAAATCCCTGCGCCGCCAGGTGCGGGTGCGCGGCCCTGTCGAGGTGGTCAGCGAGGCCGAGTCCGACGCCTATTTCGCCGGCCGCGCTCGCTCCAGCCAGATCGGCGCCTGGGCGTCCGACCAGTCGCGGCCGATGCCGGACCGTCTGGCCCTGGCCAAGCGCGTCGCCGAATACGGCCTGAAATTCGGCCTGGGCGCCGTGCCCCGGCCGCCGCACTGGCTCGGCTATCGGGTCCTGCCCACGACCATCGAATTCTGGCGCGACCGGCCGTTTCGGCTGCACGAACGGCTGGTCTTCTCGCGCGCGGCGATCGGGGATGACTGGACGACGGCGCGGCTCTATCCTTGAATGGCAAAGGCTTCGGGGGATCGAAGCCGCCAGGAAGAGCTTAAGGAAACGCCATGCTGGGCTTGATGCAGAACTGGCCGCTGACCGTCGACCGCATCCTCGACCACGCCCGGGACTGGCACGGCGACAAAGAGGTCGTCACCCGTTCGGTCGAGGGGCCGATCGTGCGCACCACCTACGCCCAGATCCACGAGCGGGCCAAGCGGCTGTCCAATGCGTTGCTGGGCCTGGGCGTCAAGCCCGGCGACCGGGTGGCGACCCTGGCCTGGAATTCCGGCCGGCACATGGAGGCCTGGTACGGCATCATGGGGATCGGCGCGGTCTGCCACACCCTGAACCCGCGCCTGTTCGCCGAACAACTCTGCTACATCATCAACCACGCCGAAGACCGGATCATCTTCACCGACCTGACCTTCCTGCCGGTGCTGCTGCAGAACCGCGCCCTGATGCCCAAGGTCGAACGGCTGATCGTCATGACCGACGCCGATCACATGGCGGGAATAGACCATGGCGGCTCGCTCTGTTTCGAGGCCCTGATCGAGCAGCATTCGGCGGATGTGGCCTGGGGCGGGTTCGACGAGAACATGGCCTGCGGGCTGTGCTACACCTCGGGCACTACCGGAAATCCCAAGGGCGTACTCTATTCCCACCGCTCCAACTTCCTGCACACCCTGGTCACGCTGCAGACCGACGTCATGGGCCTGTCCAATCGCGACGTGATCTTGCCCGTGGTGCCGATGTTCCACGCCAACGCCTGGGGCATCGCGCTGAGCGCGCCTGCGGTAGGCGCCAAGCTGGTCATGCCGGGCCAGAAGATGGACGGCCCCTCGATCCACGAACTGCTGGAAACCGAGGGCGTCACCTTCTCCGCCGCGGTGCCGACCGTGTGGCAGATGCTGCTGCAACATCTGCAGGCGACGAACGGCCAGCTGACCACCCTGAAGCGGGTGGTGATCGGCGGCTCGGCGGTCCCAGAGGCCCTGGTGCGCAGCTTCCATGACGACTACGGGGTCGACGTGACCCACGCCTGGGGCATGACCGAGACCTCGCCCCTGGGCACGCTCTCGACCGCGACGCCCCAGACCCTGGCCATGTCCTGGGACGACCAGGTGCGCTTCAAGCTGAAGCAAGGCCGCCCGCCGGTGGGCGTGCAGCTGAAACTGACCGACGACGAGGGCGCGATGTTGCCCCACGACGGGACCACCTTCGGGCGGCTGAAGATCAAGGGCCCCTTCATCGTGCGCGAATATTTCAAGGCCGAGGGCGGCGACATCCTCGATGCGGACAACTATTTCGACACCGGCGATGTGGCCACCATCGACGAGCATGGCTTCATGCAGATCACCGACCGGGCCAAGGACGTGATCAAATCCGGCGGGGAATGGATCAGCTCGATCGAGATCGAGAACCTGGCCGCCGGCCATCCCAAATCCGCCCTCGCCGCCGTGGTCGGGATCGCCCATCCCAAATGGGACGAGCGCCCGCTGCTGCTGGTCAAGCTGAGGGAGGGCCAGAGCGCCACCAAGGAGGAATATCTGGCCTTCCTGGAGGGCAAGATCGCCAAATGGTGGACGCCGGACGACGTGCTGTTCGTCGACGAAATCCCCTTGGGCGCCACCGGCAAGATCGACAAGAAGCTGATCCGCCTGCGCCTGGCCGACTATGTGCTGCCGACCGCCCGAGTCGCCGAGAACGTCGGCGGGGCGCGGTAGCGTCTGGAGCCGCTCAAGGTCATCATCGGCGCTGGCGAGCAGGCCTGGGACGGCTGGATCGCGACGCACCGTGAACAACTGGATCTGTGCGACCGGGCGAGTTGGAGCGCGTGGTTCGGCGAGCGGCGCGCCGACGCCCTGCTGTGCGAACACGTCTTCGAACACCTGAGCGAAACCGGGGGCCGGGCCGCCGCGCGGATCTGCTTCGAGTTCCTGAAACCCGGCGGCTTCCTGCGCGTGGCCGTGCCCGACGCCTTCTTTCCCGATCCGGACTATCAGGCCCTGGTGCGCGTGGGCGGGCCCGGACCGACCGACCATCCCGCCGCCGATCACAAGATCGTCTATGACCACGAGCGCCTCACCGACGTGCTGGCGAGCGCCGGATTCGAGATCGATCTGTTGGAATATTGCGACCGCGCCGGGCGGTTCCATTACCGCCAATGGGATCCAGCGAGCGGCCCGATCTATCGCTCGCTGATGCTGGATCACCGCAACCGAGGCGGACGGCTCGGCTTCGTCTCGCTGATCGTCGATGCGGTGAAGCCGGTAACGCCCTGTTAAGGCCCGCTTCACCCGCGGGGGCCTAGGCTCCGCTCCTATCCGAGCCGGCCAGGACCCCGCCTTGACGATCGTCTCGATTCCATCAACGCCGCTGCCGACGCCGGCCAGCGCCGCCCCGGTAGCGCCGGCTGCGGCTGCGTCATCCGGCCCGTCGGTCGTGGCGGCTCTGGGCGCGCAGCCCGCGCCTCAGCCCTCGGCCCAAGCCCTGGCGGTCAGCGTCGCGACCGCGTTCGCCGCCGTGCGGCAGAGCGCCCTCGCCCCACTGCTGGCCGATCTGGCCCAGGCCGTGGCCATGTCCAGCCTGCCGGCGCCGGTGCAGCAGGCCATCACCCAAGTTCTGGCGGCGCAAACCCCGCTGGACCCGCCGCCGAATGGCGCCCAGCTGCAACAGGCCACGGCCTCGTCGGGACTGTTCCTGGAGGCGCAGCTGGGCGCCGGGGCGCCGCCGCCGGCCGGCGATCTGAAATCCGCCCTTTTGGTGGTTCAGCAGGTTCTGCAGACTTGGTTGAGCAGCGCCCAGGCGACGACGGCGCCCGCCTTGACCGCTCTAGCCGCGCCGCCCCCCGCCGCGAGCCAGGCGACAACGCCCCAGCCGGCCGCCGCGCCGGCGCCAGCGGCCGGCGCCGCGGTGATCGCGCCGCAAACCGGCTCGTCCGGCGCGCCCTTCGATGGCGATCCGAATTCGCGTCAGCCGCCTTCCAATGCGGCGTCCGCTGCGGCGATCGTCGAGACGGCGCCGGCGCCGATCGCACCGTCTGGTCCCGCCAACACGCCATCCTCGCCGCCCGAGCCGGTCCCTTCAACCCAGGCCGGGCCAGCTCAGACCGTCGCGGTCACCGAGCCTCCGGTTCTGGCGCCCCAAACAACGACGCCGGCGACAGCGCCCCCGACGCCGACGCCTCTGACCACGGCGGCCCCGATTTCGCCGGAAGCAATTTCGCAGCCGGCGGCGACCCAGCCCGCGCCACCGACAGCCGACGCCAGATCGGCGCCAACGCCCACCTCGTCCCCAGCGCCGACCGCCGCCGCGCCGCCACTCACGCCGCTCCCTCCGACCACCGCCCAGATTGCGGCGGCGCTCGCTCCGGTCATCGACACAGCGACCGCCCCGGCCGAGCAAGCCGCCGTCACGCCGCCCGCGACGACGCCTGCGCCCGCCCAGCAGCCTCCGCCGCCCTTCCGGGGCGGACCGACCGTCGCCCAGCCGCCGGCCTCGCCCAGTTTCCCCGTCGACGCCGATCCCGGCGCGGTCGCGCGCAGTCTTCTAACCGCCGCCGCCGGCGCCGTTTCCCGCCAGCAGCTGCATCAGATCGCCTCCTTGCCCGGGCCCGCGTCCCAGCCCGGCCAGCGGACCGCCGAGGCAGGCCCGCGATGGATGTTCGAACTGCCGTTCGCAACGCCGCGCGGCGCGGCCGTCGCCCAGTTCGAGATCAGCCGCGACGGCGGCGGTGGGGCGGCTGCGGCGGGCGAGGCGACCTGGCGCGCACGCTTTTCGATCGATCTGGAGCCCATGGGTCCGGTCCACGCCCAGGTCGCCCTGACCGGCGCCCGCGCCGGCGTGACGCTGTGGGCCGAGCGGCCGGCGACGGCGAAGCAGTTGCGGGCGCAACAGGACGTCTTGTCCGCCGGACTTGAAGACGCGGCGTTCGCCGCCGCCGTCCAGGTCCATGTCGGCGCGCCGCCGCGCACGCCGCCGCCGGCGGGCCGGTTCCTGGATCAGGCCTCGTGAGCGGCGCGGTGAAAGGCCCCGCCGGTGGTCGGTTGGCGGTCGCGCTTCGCTACGACATGCGCGACGCGCCGCGCGTGGTCGCCAAGGGCCGCGGCGAGATCGGTCAAAGGATCATCGACACCGCCAAGGAACACGGGGTCCCGCTGCAGCAAAACCCCGCCCTGGCGGAGGCCCTGTCCCAGGTCGAACTGGACGACCAGATCCCCGAGGCGCTCTACCGCGCGGTGGCGGAGGTATTGGGATTTATCCTGCGCGCGTCAGGGCATCTGAAATAAGCGTCAGGCTCTTGCCGCCAGCAGGTACTCGCTCCCCGCCCCCGGCGGTCCGTCCGTGGCGATCACGCCCTCGCGCGTCAGATGGATCATGTGGGCCAGGACCGAGTTCGCGGCCGCCGGGTGCAGGCGCGGATCGACGGCGGCGTACATTTCCGGGATCATTTCGGCGATGCGGTGATGGCCCTTGGCCAGCTGCTCCAGGATCTGCCGCTCGCGGTCCAGGCGATGGGCCTTGTACGCCGCTAGGAAGGGCGCGACCTCGGTGATCGGCGGACCATGGGTCGGCCAGAGTGTGGCGAAGCCCCGCGCCGCCACCTTGTCCAGGCTGGCGTAATAATCGGTCATGTCGCCGTGCGGCGGGCTGATCACCGTGGTCGACCAGCCCATGACGTGGTCGCCGGAGAACAGGGCGTTCTCCTCAGCCAGAGCATAACAGACGTGGTTCGAGATGTGGCCGGGGGTGGTGATCGCCTCCAGGGTCCAGCCGGGGCCCTCGATCCGCTGGCCGTCGGCGACCAGCACGTCGGGGGCGAAGGCGTCGTCAGCGGCCTCTTCCACCCGCACCGCCGCCGTTCCCTGCGCCGGATCGGGCAGACCATAGATGGTCGCGCCGGTCCGGCGCGCCAAGGCCATGGACAGCGGCGAGTGGTCGGCGTGGGTGTGGGTGGTCAAGATATGAGTCACCCGCTCGCCGGCGACCGCGGCCAGCAGGGCCTCAAGATGATCGGCCAGGTCCGGACCGGGATCGATCACCGCCACCTCGCCGCGTCCGACGATATAGGTGCCGGTGCCCTTGAAGGTGAACGGCCCGGGATTATTCGCCACCACCCGCCGGATCAGCGGCGAGACCTGATCGACCGCGCCGTATTCGAACGTGATGTCGCGCACGAAGGGGATCACGCGCCGATCTCCCCAAGGCGGCGCGCGCCTTGCTTACGATTGGGCAACCATAGCGTGGAGCGGGTGGTCATGGCTGGCGTCATCGCGATTTTCGTCTCAAAGCGGTTGCAGCGCGCCACGGCGGCGTTTTTGTGTCTCATGGCGATACAGCTGGTGTCGCTGCTGGCCAGCTGCGAGCCCGAACCGGTCGCCATGGCCGCCCGGGTCGCGATCTCCCACTAGCACGCTCACCGCGCCAGCACGCTCGACAAATCATAGCCGGCCTGCTCGCCCAGCCGCACCAACTCCCCACGCGGGCGCGCGCCGGTGCGGGCCTGGCCCAGCGACCAGGTGACGATCGAGCGGGTGCCCGAGCGGCAGAAGGCCAGCACCGGCCCCTTGGCCTCGGCGATGGCGGCCTCGACCGCCTCGACCTGCTCCAACGTCGGACCGCCGCGCACCGGGATATGGACGTAGTCGACGCCCGCGGCCTGCGCGGCGGCCGCCATCTGGGCGCTGGTCGGCTGGTCGGGCGCCTCGCCGTCGGGCCGGTTGTTGATCACCAGAGCGAAGCCTTGGTCGGCCGCCGCGGCGATATCGTCGACGCCGATCTGGGGCGCCACGGAGAAGTCGTCGGTGACCTTGCGAAAGTCCGGCATGGGTCATTTTCTCCCTTGGAATGAGGTCGCATTGACAACATCGGAGCCCGATGGACAGTGCGCAACCGTGTCGGACATTTGATCCGCGCGAGTCGGGCCCCGGTCAATGCTGCGATTCCTGTTCCGCCGCCTGCTCGTCGCCTTTCCAACCCTGCTGCTGGTCATCACCATCGCGTTCTTCATGATGCGCGCGGCGCCGGGCGGCCCGTTCGACACCAACCGCAAACTGCCGCCGCAGGTCGAGCACAATCTGGAGGCCAAATACGGCCTGGACCAGCCGCTGGGCGTCCAATACCTGACTTATCTTAGCCACGTGGCGCACGGCGACCTCGGCCCCTCGCTGAAATACCAGGACCGCTCGGTGCTGGATGTCATCCGCGAGGGTTTTCCGACCAGCTTGCGGCTCGGCCTGTCCGCCCTGATCCTGGGCGGCGTCGTGGGCATGGGCCTGGGCGTCGCCGGCGCCCTGCGGCAAAACTCAACCTTCGACCACGGGGTCACCACCCTGGCGATCCTCGGCGTCTGCATTCCCACATTCGTCACCGCGCCAATCCTGGTCTTGGTATTCGCCTCGTGGCTGGGCTGGCTGCCGACCGGGGGCCTTAGCGACATCCGCGGCTACGTGCTGCCGGTGACGGTGCTGGCCCTGCCCCAGATCGCGATCATCTCGCGCCTGACGCGCTCGGGCATGGTGGAGGTGCTGCGCTCCAACTATGTGCGCACCGCCCGCGCCAAGGGCCTGCCGGAGCGAACCATCGTGCTGAACCACGCCTTGCGCGCGGCGGTGCTGCCGCTGGTCAGCTATCTGGGACCCGCGGCGGCGGGCCTGATCACCGGCTCGCTGGTGGTCGAAAAGATCTTCACCCTGCCCGGCCTCGGCAAGGCCTTCGTGATCAGCGCCTTGCAGCGGGACTACACCGTGGTGATGGGGGTGGTGATCCTCTACGCCAGCCTGGTCATCGGCCTGAACCTTCTGGCCGAGGTGATCCAGTCGCTGCTGGACCCCAGGATGCGCCTGTCTTGACGAGCATGGTGTCTTGACCGGCGTGGTGCTGGCCCCCGGCTCCCAGCGCGGCGCGCGCGCCATGGAAACCGCTGCGGTGAAGGGCCGCAGCCTGTGGGACGATGCGCGCCGCCGGCTGATGCGCAACCGCGCCGCCGTGGCCAGCCTGATCCTGCTGGGTTTGCTGGTCCTGGCCGCCGCGATCGGGCCCTATCTGACGCCCTATGGCTACGACCAGATCAGCAAGGACGACGTCTGGGCGCCGCCCCTGGTCCATGGGCACCTGCTGGGCGGCGACTCGCTGGGCCGCGACCTGCTCTGCCGCCTTTTGGTCGGACTTCGGGTGTCGCTAGCCATCGGCGTAGTGGCCAGCGCGGTCTCCCTGGTGATCGGCGTCGCTTGGGGCGCCGTGGCCGGATATGTCGGCGGCTGGCTGGACGAGGCGATGATGCGGTTCGTCGATGTGCTCTACGCGCTGCCCTTCATCTTCTTCGTGATCCTTTTGATGGTGACTTTCGGGCGCAACTTCATCCTGATCTTCCTGGCCATAGGCGCGGTCGAGTGGCTGACCATGGCGCGGATCGTGCGCGCCCAGACCCTGTCGCTGAAACATATGGAGTTCGTCGAGGCCGCCCGCGCGGCCGGCCTGACCGGCGGCGCCATCATCGGCCGGCACATCGTCCCCAATCTGCTCGGTCCGGTCATAGTCTATGTGACCTTGACCATTCCCGGCGTGATCCTGGCCGAGAGCTTCCTGAGCTTCCTCGGCATGGGGGTGCAGGAGCCGCTGACCTCGCTGGGCGCCTTGATCTCAAGCGGCGCGCTCAGCATGGACCAGGCTCCGTGGCTGCTGATCTTTCCATCGCTGACCATGGTCGCAACCTTGATGGCCTTCAACCTGATCGGCGACGGCCTGCGCGACGCCATCGACCCGAAGGATCGCTGAGGGGTGCGCCGGGTGTGGTCGCCCGAAAGGTTCGTTGGATTGATCAAACGAGAACCCTTCCCCCTCGATGGGGGAAGGGCAGGGTTGGGGGTGAACACGCCGAGGCTGGGGCGAAGAACGCGAAAGGCGTCTCACGCGATCTTTTCGTCACCAACTGCGGCCGCACCCCCACTCCAACCTCTCTCCCATCGAGGGGGAGAGGCTCTTCAGGAACGCTCACGCCGATTTCGGAACAAGGGTCAGTGGCGAATTCACTATATAGGCTTGGCCCACATCCTTCTGATGGCGGCCGCGGCTCTCACGCTGTCGGCCTGCGGCCAGGGCGCGCCGGTGCGGCCCGCCTGCCCAGCCGGCAAGGTCTGCCTGGAGCTTGGCAATTCGGCCGACCCGGTGTCGCTGGACCCGCACCTATACACCGGCACCGCGGAGGACCGGATCGGCTCGGACCTGCTGGTCGGATTGACCCAGGCCGACGCCGAGGGCCGGCCGATACCGGGCATGGCGACGTCCTGGCGGACCAGCGCCGACGGCAAGGTCTGGACCTTCCACCTGCGCGACGCGAAATGGTCGGACGGGGTCCCGGTGACCGCCGACGACTTCGTTTACGCCCTGCGCCGGCTGCTCGATCCCAGGACCGGCGCCCAGTACGCCTCGCTGATGTACATCATCCAGAACGCCGAGGCGGTGAACGCGGGCAAGGCGCCGCCGTCCACGCTGGGCGTGCGCGCCATCGACCCGCGCACCCTGGAAATCCGCCTGATCCACCCTGTTCCCTACCTGCCCGAGCTGGCCAAGCACCAGACCATGTACCCATTGCCCCGGCATGTGGTCGAGAAATGGGGCGACGCCTGGAGCCAGCCGGGGCATTTCGTCGGCAACGGCCCGTTCACGCCGGTCTCCTGGCGGCTGGGCGACCATCTGCGCGCGGTCAAGAACCCTCTCTTCTGGGACGCCGCTTCGGTTTGCGCCGACCAGATCGACTATTTCCCAACCGCAGATTCCATCGCCGCCGAGCGGCAGGTGCGGCGCGGCGAGCTGGATGTCAACGACCGGATCGAGCCCAGCCGCGTGGCCTTCCTTCGCCAGCCCGACCAGATCCCCGCCTATACCCGGGTCCAGACCTATCTTGGGACCTACTATCTAGCCTTCAACACCAAGGACGTGCCGGCCCTTCGCGATCGCCGCGTGCGCATCGCGCTCAGCATGAGCCTCGACCGCGATTTCGTGTCCGGCAAGCTGCTGCGCGGGGTCAACCAGCCCGCTTACACCTTCGTGCCCCCGGGGGTCGCCAACTATGTCCCACCCTCGCCGCCGGTCTGGGCGGCCTGGTCTCTGAAGCGTCGCCAGGCCGCCGCTCGGGTGCTGCTCGCGCAGGCAGGCTATGGACCGCCAACCCCCCTGAAGGTCGAGATCAAGACCTCCAACGCCGTCAACTCCCAGCTGCTCATGCCCTCGATCCAGTCCGACTGGCAGGCCGTCGGCGTCAAGGCCAGTTTGATCCTGGAAGAGTCGCAGATCGCCTATCAGGACTTCCGCCTGCGCGACTTTCAGGTGGCCAGCGCCGCCTGGATCGCCGACTACAACGACGCCATGAGTTTTCTCTATCTGCAGCAGTCCGCCACCGGCGCGCAGAACTATGGCGATTACGCCAATCCGGCATACGATGCGCTGCTCGCCCAGGCTGACAACGAGCCGGACATCAAAAGGCGGGCGGCCATCCTGGCCCGCGCCGAATCCCTCATGCTGGCCGACGCCACCGTCGCGCCGTTCTACTTCGCCGTCAGCACCAACCTGGTGAACCCCCGCATCACCGGCTTCGCCGACAACATCGTCGACCAGCACAGGTCGCGGTATCTGTGCGTGAGGTAGGCGATCAAGCCGTCCGCAGCACGTGGACGTAACAGACCGCGCCGACGCCGACCATGTGGGCCAGTCCTGTTCGGGCGTTTGGTTGCTGGCGGGGCCCGGCTTCGCCGCGCAGCTGCCGGGTGATCTCGCCGATCTGGCCGACGCCGGTGGGACCGATCGGGTGGCCCATCGAGATCAGGCCGCCGGACGGGCTGACCGCGCAGCGGCCGCCGATGTCGAATTCGCCGTCCTTCAGGCGGGGAACCGCCTCGCCATCGCCGCACAGGCCCATGGCTTCGACATATTCCACCTCCTCGACGGTGAAGGCGTCGTGCAACTCGACCACGTCCAGCGCGCGCGGCGAGACCTGGGCCTGCGCCAACGCGATTGCGGCGGTCTCCTCAGTCAACATGGCGTCGTAGCGGGTGGCGTCGTCATAGACCCGTTGGCTGCGTCCGGCCGACGAGGCCACGCGGATCGCCCGATCCAGACCAAGGCCCTGGCGCCGCAATCCTTCCTCGGAGGCCACGATCACCGCCGCGGCGCCTTCGCCGATGGGCGTGCATTGCAGCGAGGTGAAGGACCCGGCGATCTTCTTGCCATTCAAGATCTCGTCCAGACTGCGTTCCTTCTGGTGCTGGGCGAAGGGGTTCTTCGAGCCGTTGCGATGGTTTTTCACGGCGACCAGGGCGATGTCCTCGAACGCCGCGCCGGTGCGGCTGGCATAGGCGTCGGCCAGCAGCGCGAAATGGGTGAACGGGGCGATGGCGTCGTCGGCCAGGCTGCCGATCTTGGCCAGGGCCTCGGCGCGGCCGACCGGCATCGGCTTGTCGACGCCCACCACAAGCGAGATGTCGGTGATCCCGGCGGCGACTTCGATGCAGGCGTGGCGGAAGGCGGCCGAGCCGGACGCCGAGGCGTTCTCCACATGCACGATGGGAATGCCGGTGGCGCCCAGATGACGCAGCATGGCGCGGCCCGGCGCCATGGGCAGCAGGGCCTTGGCGAAATAGGCCGACTCCACCGCCGGCCAGGCCAGGCCGGCGTCAGCCAGGGCGGCGCGGACGGCGGCGAGGCCGAGATCGACATACGGCGTGTCGGAAATGAACTGGTAGCGATGAAAGCCAATGCCGACGACATAGACCGGCCGAAGGTCCTTGAGGGTGACGGTCATGGCTAAGTCTCCGGCGTAAAGCGCAGGTCAAGCCGCGGGGCGCCGTCCAGGTCGGCGACCGCCGCGAGCACGCTCACCATCCGTGCTCCCGGCCGCGGATCCGCGTCGCTCGCTTCGATCAGGGTGCGGACGATAGGACCATCATCCAGGGCGATCGCGCCGACCGTGAAGGGCGCCTCGCGGCCCTTGCCCGGGTGCAGATGGACCCTGGCCGATGCCAGTAACATCCCGGCGCCGGACAGCGCCTTGGGCTTAAGGTCGAGACCGCCGCACCGCTCGCAACCGTACCGTTGCAGCGGGAAGAAGACGTAACCGCAGGCGCATTCGCCGCCCAGCAAGGCGGGCTGGTTCGGAACGGCGGGGCTTCCCTGGGCCCGATACAGCGCCGGTTTCAAGAGCGTCGCTTCGTCCATGTCGGACCCTCCAAAGAAACTTATTGACCAACAGGCAAACATGATCTTTGTTTGTGAGCAAGCAAAATATATGACGGAGAAAGATCGTGACGGTTGCGCGGGTCGAGCGGAGATCCCAGGCGGAGCGGCGCGACGAGGCCGAACAGCGTCTGCTGGCCGCCGCCGTGAAACTGGTGGCCGAGCGGGGCCTCGAGCGGATCACCCTGGCGGATGTCGGAGAAGCGGCTGGCTACAGCCGAGGACTGCCCGCCCACTATTTCGGGAGCAAGAGCGGGCTGGTCGTCGCCCTGGCCAGCCACCTGGTCGAAGGTTTCGGCCAGGCCCTCGCCCGCACCGAGCATCACGGGCTGGGCCTGCCTCGCTTGCTGGGGACCGTCGCGTTCTATTTCGACAGCGCGCGTAGGGACCCGATGCGCACGCGAGCCCTGTTCGTCCTGCTGGGCGACGGCTTGAGCAACAGCCTGATCAGCGGCCAGATCGCCGAACTGAACGCCCGCAGCGCCAAGGGCGCCGAAGCCAATCTGCGGGCCGCGATCAAGGCCGGCGAAGCGCGCTTTGAAATCGACGCCAAGGCGATGGGCGTTCTGGTCCTGGCGGGTCTGCGCGGCGCGGTCGGCCAGTGGCTGCTGGCGCCCGACGATATCGACCTTGAGGCGGTGCGCGACGCGTTTGTGCAAGCCCTCACGCGGAGCCTGGCGCCATGAGCGGTCCCCAACCCGGCGGCGTTGAATACTGGGCGCGCGAAAAACCCGATGCGCCCGCGGTGATCGAGGACGACCGCGTGCTGACCTGGCGCGCCTGGAATGACGAGGCCGATCGGCTGGCCCATGGGCTGACGCGCCTGGGGCTGCAGGCCGGCGACATCCTCGTCACCCGCATGCAGATCCGCGCCGAATGGCCGATCGTCAGCGCCGCGGCAGGAAAGCTGGGCTGCCGGATCCTGGGCCTGAACTGGCGCCTGACCACCGCCGAGACCCAATACGTGCTCTCCAACAGCGGCGCCCACGCCATCATCTGCGACGATACGGATCCGGCCGCGCTGGCGCCGGCCTTCGCGGGCCTGGACTTGAAGTTCGCGGTCTCGATCGACGCCGACGCCGACGGCTTCACGCCCTATGCCGCGCTGATCGCAGAACCGGCCTGCGAGCCGCTGTTCGCCGCCGGCAATCCGCCGCTGATCCTCTACACCTCCGGCACCACCGGCCTGCCCAAGGGCGTGGTGATGGGCGGAGGCGCTGGCGATGATCCCAGGGCGCGCCAGGAGATGGCGGAATACCAGCAGAGCGTCGCCGCCAGCCGGCCCCAGACGCCGGGCGACGTGGTCATGATCAGCCTGCCCATGCACCACGGCGCCGGCCCCGGCGCGGTCTGGGGCGCGAAGGCCCGGGGCAACACCATGGTCCTGCTGCGCCGGTTCGATCCGGAGGAGGCGCTGAGGCTGATCGAGAAACACCGCGTGTCGGTCTGGACCGGCGTGCCGACCATGTACAAGCGCCTGGCGGCCCTGCCGCCGGACGTGCTGGCCCGCTACGACGTCTCGTCGATCCGCATGCTGGGGGTCGGCGCCGCGCCGGTGCCCTATTCCCTCAAGGAATGGATCATCGGCTATTTCGGCGACTGCCTGGGCGAGGGCTATGGCGCGACCGAGACCGGCATGCTGACCGCCCTCGCGCCGGAGATGCAGACGAAGAAGCCCGGCTCCAGCGGCCTGCCGCACAGGCATGTCCACATCGCCATCCGCGGCGAAGCCGGCGAGGCGCTGCCGGCCGGCGAGGAGGGCGAGATCTGGGTCAAGACGCCCATGGTCATTCGCGGTTATCTGAACGCCAAGCCCCTCGATAGCGACACTCTGGACGCGGACGGGTTTTTCCGCACCGGCGATGTCGGCCGTCTGGACGCGGACGGCTATCTGTTCATCACCGACCGGGCCAAGGACATGATCGTCTCCGGCGGGGTCAACATCTATCCGGCCGAGATCGAGGCGGCGATCATTCGCCATCCGGCGGTCCAGGACGTGGCCGTGATCGGCGTCCCCGACGAGGAGTTCGGCGAACAGGTCAAGGCCTTCTGCGAGCTGAAGCCCGGCCGCCTGGCCGAGCCGGCCGAGATCCTGGCCCACTGCGCCGAGACGCTGGCCTCCTACAAGCGGCCGCGAAGCCTCGAGATCGTCGCCGAACTGCCACGCAACACCATGGGCAAGCTGCTCAAGCGCGAGCTGCGCGACCCCTACTGGAAGGGACGGGAGAGGAACGTATGAGCGATATGCTGGATCTGACGGGCAAGACCGCGCTGGTGACCGGCGCCGGGCAGAATGTGGGACGCGAGATCGCGCTCTATTTCGGCGCGCACAACGCCGCCGTGGTGGTGAACGACTATGTGCTGGAGCGCGCCGAGGCCGTCGCCGCGGAGATCGGGGCGGCCGGCGGCCGGGCGCTGGCGATCCAGGGCGACGTCACCGACCACGCCGGCGTCAAGGCCATGGTCGCTCGAGCGAGCGAGCGGTTCGGCGGCGTCGACATCCTGGTCAACAACGCCGGCAACGGCGGGGCCAATCCTTCGGCGGAACTGCGCAAACCGTTCTGGGAGACCAGCCCGGAAGCCTGGAACAGCTTCATCGGCGTCAATCTCTACGGTGTGATCAACTGCGCGAGCGCGGTGATCCCCGGCATGATCGAGCGCCAGGGTGGCCGCATCATCACCATCATCTCCGACGCCGGGCGCATGGGCGAGTCCGGCCTGGAGATCTATTCCGCCGCCAAGGCCGGCGCGGCAGGCTTCAGCCGGGCCATCGCCCGCACGCTGGGCCGCGCCAACATCACCGCCAACACCGTGGCCATCGCGGCGATGAACACCCCCCAGGTGGGCTCGCGGCTAAAGGCCGATCCGGAGCGATTCAAGAAGGTGATGGCCAACTATGTCATCCGGCGCCTGGGCGAGCCCTCCGACATCGCCGCCATGGTGCTGTTCCTGGCCTCCGACGCCAGCGGCTGGATCACCGGACAGACCTATCCGGTGAACGGCGGCTTCTCCTTCGCGATGTGAGGCGGGCATGAACGAGCAAGACCGGATTCTCACCGAAACCCGCGGCCACGTGCTGGTCATCACCATCAACCGGCCGGAAGCGCGCAACGCCTTCGACGGGGCCAGCGCCCTGGCCCTGGAGGCCGCGATCGACCGACTGGACGGCGAGGACGATCTGTTCGTCGGCGTGATCACCGGCGCGGGCGGTCATTTCTCGGCCGGCGCCGACCTAAAGGCGGCCGCGCGGGGCGAGCGGGCGGCGACCAAGCGGGGCGGCTTCGGCATGTTCGCCAAGCCCCCGTGCAAGCCGGTGATCGCCGCGGTCGAGGGCTACGCCGTCGGCGGCGGGTTCGAGCTTTGTCTGTCCTGCGACCTGATCGTCGCGGCGCGCACGGCGCAATTCGGCCTGCCAGAGGTGCGCCACAACGTGGTGGCCGTGGGCGGCGGGCTGTTTCGCCTGCCCCGCCGCATGCCCTACCACCTGGTGATGGAACTGGCCCTGACCGGCGCGTTCAAGGACGCGGACTACTTCCACCGCCTGGGCGTGGTGAACCGGGTGGTCGAGACCGGCCAGGCGCTGGAGGCGGCCGTGGAGTGGGCCCATGCCCTGCTGGTCAACGGCCCGACCGCGCTGGCGGCCTCCAAGCAGATCGTCCAGCACGCGGCGGATTGGACCGATGAGGAGGCCTGGCGCGCCCAGATGCAGTACGCCCGTCCCGCACTGGAGTCGGAGGACCGCAAGGAGGGCCTGGCCGCCTTCGCCGAGAAGCGCAAGCCGGTCTGGAAGGGCCGATGACCGCCGCCGCCTCGGCGCTGCCGCCGGCGATCGCCGCGCGGCTTCGCCTGCCGCTGATCGCCGCGCCCATGCTGCACGTCTCGGGTCCCGACCTGGTCACGGCGGCCTGCCGCGCGGGCGTGATCGGGGCCTTTCCGACCAAGAATGCACGTTCGGTGGAGCAGCTCGACGCCTGGCTGACCGACATCCGCGCCCGCCTGAGCGATACGGACGGCGGCGCGGCGCCCTTCTGTCCCAACCTGATCATGCGCGACGGACGGCTGAAGGAGGATCTGGCCTGCGTCGCGCGCCACGGCGCCGAGATCGCCATCACCAGCGTCGGCTCGCCGGCCGCCGCGGCTCCCGCCCTGCACGACGCCGGCTGCCTCGTGCTGGCCGATGTCGCCACGCTGCGCCACGCCGAGCAGGCGATCGCGGCGGGCGCCGATGGCCTTATCCTGCTGACCGCCGGCGCGGGCGGCCAGACCGGCTGGCTCAACCCCTTCGCCTTCGTGCGCGCGGTGCGGGCGATGTTCGACGGGATCGTCGTCCTGGCGGGCGGGGTCAGCGACGGCCGAGCCCTGGCCGCCGCCCGGGTCCTGGGTTGCGACCTGGCCTATATGGGCACGCGCTTCATCGCCACGCGCGAGAGCCTGGCCTCGGAGGGCTATCGGGCGATGCTGGTCCAATCGTCCATGGACGACGTGCTGCTGACCTCCAGCTTCACCGGCCTGCCCGCCAACATGCTGTCGCCGTCGATCACCGCCGCGGGGCTCGATCCCAAACGGCTGGGCGAGTCCATTAGCGAGGCCCGCGCCCGCGAACAGTTCGGCGCCGGCGCGGACGCGAGCGGACCCCGACGCTGGACCGACATCTGGAGCGCGGGGCACTCGGTGTCCGGCGTGACCGGCGTGCAGACCGTCGGCGAGCTGGTGGAGCAGACCCGCGCCGAATTCGACGCGGCGCGCTGAAGGCGGCGGCGGTCGGCGACATTCCCCGGACCCCGTCAGTGTCGGCGCGTGTATTCGCACCGCGTGAAAAGCCAGCTCTGGCCCGTGCCGTCGGCCATCGTCACGTGCTGTTCCTTGAGCTCGACGTCAGGACCTGGGCTGGAGATCTCCGTGTCGGAGACCATGAAGCGGCCCTCGACCCGGATGCACACATCTTAGCGTTGCGGTTTTCCTTCTCCCCTTGCGGGAGGAGAGTTCAAGAAACCAACACCACGCCCAGCACCTCCGCCAGTTCGTCCTGCTGATAGGGTTTGCCGAGCTGCACCGCGCCGTCGATTGCGACCCCCGCGGCGGCCTCGACGTAGCCGCTGGCGAAGATGACCTTCAGGCCCGGCCGCAGCGCCAGGGCGCCCTGGGCCAGTTCGGGACCACGCATGCCGGGAAGGCCGATATCGGTGAACAGGACATCCACCTTGGCCGCGCCGCGCAGAACCGCCAGGGCGGCCGCCGCGTCGGCGGCCTGCAGGACCGTGAAGCCCAGCGCGCCGATCATGTCCACGGCCGCCAGCCGCACCAGCGCGTCATCCTCGACCACCAGCACCACCGGCCGGGCGCGGGTGAGCAGGCTGCGAATCTTGCGGGCCAAATCGTCCCGGGCGTAGGGCTTGCTCAGCAGCTGGACCCCCGGATCCAGCCGGCCGTCATGCACGATGGCGTCCTCGGTGTAGCCGGAGGTGAACAGCACCGGCAGCGCGGGCCGAAGCCGCTGGGCCTCGCGCGCCAGGTCGCGGCTTCGCACCGGGCCCGGCATCACTACGTCGGTGAACAACAGATCGATCTTGACGCCGGCGCGCAGCAGTTCGAGCGCCGCCGCGCCGTCACAGGCGTGCAGACAGGTATAGCCCAGATCGCGCAGCAGGCTGACCGAGGAGGCGCGGACCAGATCGTCGTCCTCGACCACCAGGATGACCTCGCTGCGGCCCTCCAGCGACCCCGCCACCGTCGGTTCAGCCGCGGTCTCGTCCTGGTGAGCGCGCGGCAGGAAGATCTTGACCGTCGTCCCCTGGCCGACCTCGCTATAGATCTGGACGTGGCCGTGGGACTGCTTGACGAAGCCATAGACCATGGAAAGGCCAAGGCCGGTTCCCCGCTCCACGCCCTTGGTGGTGAAGAAGGGTTCGAACACCCGCGACACCACCTCTGGCCCCATGCCGTGGCCGGTGTCACTGACCGCGATCAGCACGTATTGCCCAGGCTCGACATCGACGCCGAGTTGAGCGTCGTCCAGATCGAGGCGGGCGTTGGCGACCTCAATGCTCAGCCTTCCGCCCTGGGGCATGGCGTCGCGCGCATTGATGGCGAGGTTGAGCAGGGCGCTTTCGACCTGGGCCGGGTCGGCCAGGGTGTTCCACAGGTCCTCGTCGATGATGGTGTCGACGGCGATCGATTCGCCCAGCATGCGGCCCAGCATGTCGGCCATGTCGTCCACCATCCGCCCCAGATTGACCACCTTGGGCTCCAGCGGCTGGCGGCGCGCGAAGGCCAGCAGCTGGCGGGTCAGCTGGGCGGCGCGGTCCGCGCCGTGCAGGGCGTTCCTCAGCCGCTGGGTGGCCGCGGCGCGATCGACGAGGTCCGGCGCGATCAGCTCCAGATTGCCGCGAATGACCTGCAACAGGTTGTTGAAGTCGTGGGCCACACCGCCGGTCAGGTGCCCGATCGCCTCCATGCGCTGGGCCCGCCGAAGCTGCTCCTCGGCCTGTTCGCGCTCGGTGACGTCGCGGGCGGAGCCGACGATCCGATCGATGCGGCCGTGCTCGTTGCGCACCGGGACGTGGATCGATTCCCAGGTTCGCACGCCGCTGGGCAACCGATTGACGTCGCGCCCGAACACCGGTTTGTCGGCGGCGACCACCGCCTGGTAGTGCGCGATCAACCTGTCGGCCACCGTGCGCGAGGTCATATCGCGGATGTCGCGCCCCCGCGCGGCGACGGTGGTGATCCCCGTGGCTTGTTCGAAGGCTGGGTTGAGCTCGGCGACGCTGAAAATTCCGTCGTCCGAGAGGTCGATCACAAACAGATAATCGGCGGTGTTGGCGAAGATCGCCCGATAGAGGGCTTCGCTCTCGCGCTGGGCGGCTTCGGCGCCCTCGCGCTCGCCGATTTCGTGGGCCAGCCTGCGATTGGCGACCGCCATGGACCTGATGCTGGCCGCCAGACCGGCGAGCGCAAGGGCGCTGACCACCGTAGCGACGATCAGGCTGAGCCACTCGGCGCGGTCGGCGGCTTCGGTGCGCCGCTCCAGCAAGGTGTTTTCCGCGGCCATCAGGTCATTCACGGCCGCGCGGGTCGCCTCCATCGACGTCTTGCCGCTTCCCAAAGCGACCTCGTCCGCCTCCTCGGTCCGGCCGGCCCGCGTCAATTCCACGCGCAGCGACGAGACCGCGACGCGCTGGCTGGCCATGGCGATCAGCCGATCCGCCCGCTTCTGCTGTTCGGGACTGCCTGCGACCAGGTCCCGCAGCCGCGTCATCAGGCTCGGCAGCGCGGCCTTGCCGGACTCGTAATTGTCCAGGTAGCGCGGGGCCTTGGTCAGCATATAGCCGCGCTGGCCGGACTCCACATTGAGCACCTCAGTCAGCAGCGCCTGGGTGGTCTCGATGACCTGATGGCTGTGATTGACCCAGTGCCGGGTCTGGCGAATGGTCACCAGGTGGGTGATCGCCAGAAAAACGCTCATCGCCGCCAGCAGCGTCAGCAAAGCGATGGGCGCGACCAGGGTTCGCCGGGAGTTGGCGCCGTCGAGGGTTGGTCCGTAGGCTCGCTTCGCATTCACTGCTTCGGCGTTCCTCAGGGATGACGACCGGGGGCCAGAACGTCCTCCCGGTTGTAAAAAACCAATCAAATCAGCTTGCTACTTATCCAAGCTTGACTGCCTGCGCGCCAGGTCCGCATACCAGTTAACGCGCCAAAAGGCACGGGGATTCGCCGCCGCGGCGAGCCGCTCCGGATCGTAGGTGCGCAGAGCCGGCAAATTTGGTCAGGGTCAGCGACGATCGACTGGGCGTAAGCCAGCCGAAGCGCGGGGGTTGAACCGGTCCGCCTTCGCCAAGGCTCCGGCGGACAGCCTACCCGCGCTGCGCGCGCGTAGGCTGGCTGGGGGACTAGGACTCGAACCTAGAATGACGGTACCAAAAACCGCAGTGTTACCATTACACCATCCCCCATCGGGTCGGCGGAGCCGACCTCGGGCAGGCCTCGCGCGCGGGCCGCGCCTCGCGAGGCGGTCGGGAATATCGCAACGCCCTGGCCATTGCAACACCGCCCCTCGGTCGGCGCCCGGACGCGCGGCCGACCGCGCTATCAGGCCGCAAGCAAAGCGCGCCGCGCTTTGCTTGCGGCGCCCGGAAGGCTCGTCTATAAGCCCCCGCTCGTGTCGGAGTGTAGCTCAGCCTGGTAGAGCACCGTCTTCGGGAGGCGGGGGTCGGAGGTTCGAATCCTCTCACTCCGACCAATTTTCCCGCTATGGAACCAAGGTTCGTTGGAAGGCGCGTCGCACCTAGTCTAGGCTGTTGGCGATTTGGCCCCGGGACCCAGCGATGAAGCAGTTTTTGTTGACGATGGCCGGAGTGTTCGCCGGGCTGATCCTGTTCTTCGTCGGCGTGCCGTTCGTGCTCATCTCGATAGTGGCGGGCGCCAGCCACGCGCCGGCGACGCCCAGCGCGGCGGTCCTGTCGCTGGATCTTCGCCGGCCGTTGACCGATCAGTCCTCGGACAACCCCCTGGCCGCCTTCGGCCGCGGATCGATGTCGGTGATGTCGGTGATCCAGACGCTGCATCGCGCCGAACGCGACAGCCGGGTCAAGGCGCTGTTCGTGCGCCTGCCCGAGGGCGGCATGGCGCCGGCGGCGGCCGACGAGCTGCGCCTAGCCTTCAAGACCTTCGAGGCCTCCGGCAAGCCGGTGATCGCCCACAGCCAGGGCCTCTATCCGTCCGGAGTGATCACCTCGACCTATATGCTGGGCGCCGCCGCCAGCGAGCTTTGGATGCAACCCGGCGCGCCGTTCCAGGCCACGGGGCTGGCTTCGGAAGAGGTGTTCTTCAAGCGGCTGTTCGACAAGTACGGCGTCCAGCCGCAGTTCGAGCAGCGCTATCAGTACAAGAACGCCGTCAACGGCTACCTCTATGACGATTTCACCCCAGCCCACCGGGAGGCCTCGTTGTCTTGGATGGGGTCGGTCTATCAAAGCGCCCTGGCCGCGGCCGCGGCCGACCGCAAGATGAGCCCGGGCGCGCTGCGGGCTGTGATCGAGGCCGGCCCCTACGACGCCGGCGACGCCCGGGCCAAGGGCCTGGTCGACAAGCTGGGCCAGGTGGCCGAGGCCGCCGCGGCCGCGCTGGCCCGAGGCGGCGACGGCGCCAAGATGATCGCGCTGGACGACTATGCGAGCACGGCGCGCACTCTGGACGGCGTGGGCGCCGGGCCGGAGGTGGCCGTGGTCGGCGCCGAGGGCGACATCATGACCGGCCCCAGCAATGACGGTTTCGGCTCGGGCAATATCAATTCCGACGACGTGTCCGAGGCCTTGGCGAGCGCCGCCAAGGACGACGCGGTCAAGGCGATCGTGTTCCGTCTGTCCTCGCCCGGCGGGTCGGACACCGCCTCGGAGCAGATCCTGTCCGCGGTCCGCGCCGCCAAGGCGCGTAAGCCCGTTGTGGTGTCGATGGGAACCTATGGCGCCTCGGGCGGCTACTGGGTGTCCTCGGCGGCCTCGGCGATCGTGGCCGAGCCGACGACCCTCACCGGCTCGATCGGGGTCTATGGCGGCAAGTTCGTGCTGGGTCCGGCCCTGGCCAAGTTCGGCGTCGATCTGCGCCCGATCAGCGTCGGCGGCGACTATGCCGGCGCCGAGGGCGCGGCCCAGCCGTTCAACCCCCGCCAGCGCGCCGCCTTCGCCGCGGCGATCGACAAGGTCTATGAGGGCTTCATCACCCGCGTGGCCAGCGGCCGGCGGCTGGCCCCCGACCGGGTGCGCGAAATCGCCAAGGGCCGCGTCTGGACCGGAGTCCAGGCCAAGCAGCTGGGCCTGGTCGACGATGTCGGCGGCTTCTACCAGGCGGTCGATCGGGCCAAGGCGCTGGCGGGGCTCGCGGGCAAGACCGTGCGGCTGAAGACCGTCGTGGTCCATCGCTCGCCCTTCGAAGCGCTGGAGCGGGCCTTCGGCGTCGACCAGACCTCGCTGCGCACCCTCGCCGCGGCCGCTCAGGTCCTGAGCGACCCCCGCGCGCAGTCGGTTCTCGACCAGCTGAGCCAGGCGCACCTGCGCGCCCAGGGGGCGGACCTGCTGTCGCCGGTGAGGCTGCCTTAGGGGGAGGCAGCGATCTACCCAAGACGGATGAACTGACCTTCGGGTCACTCAAAATCCACTTACCCAGGCATTGGCGCCCAAGAGATGCACACCTCGCTGGGGCTGGCGCGCCAACCCCTCTCCCCGGTCTGTACACGCTTGTGGGAGAAGGAAGCGCCCCGGGCGAATCACGAGCGGGGCGAGGGTTCAAGACAGCAGGCTCGGCTTAGACAGGCGAGAACACCGGGACCGGCGGTCCGCCTTCGGTAGGCTGGAAGCGGACCTTGACCTTCTGGCCGATCGACAGCGTCTGAAGATCGCAATCGACGAAGTTGGTCAGCACCGCGGGCCCTTCGTTCAGGGTCACATAGCCGATCGCATAGGGTCCCGTCGGCGAGCGGTACATGACGCTGTAGGTATAGATCACCCCCTCGCCGGGCGAGGGCTCCCACACGGTCTTGTCGCTGAAACAGTAAGGACAGATCGAACGCGGATACCAGTGGGCCTCGCCGCAGGCGGTGCAGCGTTTGATCAGGAAGCGGCCCTCGGCGGCGGCGTCCCAAAAGGGTTTGGACTCCACGTTGACCGCCGGGGCGGGGATCTTGCGGGCCGAAAACGATGTTGGGGCGGCGGGTTGGTCGCTCATCGCTGTCACGCCCTTTCCATGATCAATGTCGCCGCGCCGTGGCGCACGCCCAGCGAACCGCCGGCGCCGTGAGCCAAGGCGATGTCGCAGTTTGGAACCTGCACTTTGGGATGCGCCTCGCCGCGCAATTGGCGCACCGCCTCGATCACCTTGGTGATGCCGCCGCGATTGGTCGGGTGGTTGTTGCAGAGCCCACCCCCGTCGGTGTTGAACGGCAGCTTGCCGACGCCGGAGATCAGATTGCCGTCGGCGACGAACTTGCCGCCGTCGCCCTTCTGGCAGAAGCCGAGGTCTTCCAACTGCATAAGGACGGTGATGGTGAAGCTGTCATAGATCGAGGCGTACTTGATGTCGGCGGGCGTCACCCCCGCCTCGGCGAAGGCGGGCGGGCCAGACCAGACCGCGGCGGAATAGGTCAGGTCCAGGTTCAACCCGCCGGCTGGCCCCTTGGGCGCCTCGGCCGCGCCCGTGATCCTGACCAGCGGCCGCTTCAGGCTCTTGGCCACCTCGGGCGCGACGACCAAAAGCGCGCCGCCGCCATCAGAGATCACGCAGCAGTCCAGCCGGTGCAGCGGGTCGGCGATCAGCGGCGAGGCCAGCACGTCCTCGACCGTCACCACGTCGCGCAACATCGCGTGTGGGTTCCACTGGGCGTGGTGCGAGGCGGCGACCTTGATCCAGGCCAGCTGCTCGGAGGTGGTGCCGAACTCGTACATGTGGCGCATGGCGCACATGCCGTAGGTGTTGTGGGTCGAGCCGCCGTAGATGTTCTCGAAGCCGGCCTCGGGAACCTCTCCGCCGCCACTCGGGCCGCCGCGCCCCATGCCCCCGCCCTGCTGGCTGCGCGGACGTCCGGCCAGGGTGACCAGGGCCACCGAACACTTGCCCGCGGCGATCGCCTGGGCCGCGTGGCCGACATGGACGATGTAGGACGAACCGCCGGTCTCGGTGGAATCGATGTGGCGCAGCTTCAGGCCCATATAGTCGGCCATCGACAGCGCGCCGAAACCGGGCGCGTCGCCGGCGCAGAAATAGCCGTCGATATCGTCCTTGGTCAGGCCGGCATCCTCCAGCGCCCCCTTGGCGCATTCGGCGTGCAGTTGGGGCGTCGACTTGTCCGTGGCCAGCCGCGTCGGATGTTCGAACGCGCCGGCGATGTAGGCCTTGCCCTTGATGCTCATCGGCTCCCCATCCTCAGGTCCCCTGCCCTCCGGCATATGGCGCGACGGGCCCAAGCTAAAGGGGTTCTTTGGCGGGCCCGCGAAAAAGATCGCCGCTTGACGCGGCGTCGCCCGTTGCGCCGGCGCCGGCCGGCGCGGATGATCGCGGAAAATAGGGCCATAGAGACAGGGAGAGACGACATGCGGGCGGTGGTGGCGCGAAGCGGACAGTTGATCTGCGAGGAGATCGCCGAGCCCCAGCCCGGCGCCGGCCAGGTGCTGGTCAAGACCCTCAGCTGCGGCATCTGCGGCTCTGACCTGCACGCCCTGCATCACTTCGACCGGATGGTCGACAACGCTCGGCGCGCCGGCGGCGCCATGGGCGCGGCGTTCGATCCCAAGGCCGGCATGGTGTTCGGCCACGAGTTCTGCGCCGAGGTGCTGGACTATGGGCCGGGCGGACCAGCGCGGCTGAAGGCCGGAACGCGGGTGGTCTCGATGCCGGTCCTGATGGCCGCGGCCGGGCCAATCACGATCGGCTATTCCAATGACTATCCGGGCGGGTTCGCCGAGCGGATGGTGCTGTCCGACATGTTGCTGCTGGAGGTCCCCAACGGCCTCACCGATCGCCAGGCGGCGATGACCGAGCCGTTCGCGGTGGGCGCCCACGCGGTGGCCAAGGCCTCGCTGGACGAGGACGCCGCCTTCCTGGTTATCGGCTGTGGGCCCGTGGGCCTGGCGGTGATCGCCTCGCTGAAGGCGCGCGGCTTCGGCCCCGTGGCGGCGGCGGACTATTCGCCGGCCCGGCGGGCCATGGCCGAGCGGATGGGCGCGGACCTGATCATCGACCCCGCGAAAGAGTCGCCGCACACTCGCTGGACCGACATGGGCGTCGCGGCCATCGGCGCGGAGCAGATGATGGCGCGGATGGCGGGCCAGGTCCCCAAGCGGGCGATCATTTTCGAATGCGTCGGCGTGCCGGGAATCCTGCAGTCGCTGATCGAGGCCTGTCCGCCCGGCTCCCAGATCGTGGTCGCCGGGGTCTGCATGCAGGCCGATCAGATCGAGCCGGCCATGGCCATCACCAAGCAACTCGATTTCCGCTTCGTGCTCGGCTACACGCCCGAGGAGTTCGCCGGGACCTTGAGCGACATCGCCGAAGGCCGCATCGACGTCGCGCCGGTGATCACCAGCGCGGTGGGACTGGAGGGGGTGGCCGGGGCGTTCGCCGCGTTGGCGGACCCGGAAGCGCAGGTGAAGGTCGTGGTGGAACCGAGGCTGGGGTAGGCGAAGGAGAGCCGCGCAGACGTCGACCAGTGCTCCCCCGTTTGGGGGAGCATCTGCGCGTCCTGTGATCCTCCCCACGAAGTGGGGAGGGGGACCGCGAAGCGGTGGAGGGGCCTTGCCGGAAAGGTCTCAACGACTGCAAGTCCCCCTCAGTCGCTTCGCGCCAGCTCCCCCAACGGGGGAGCAACTAGTTCGCGCGTCGCCCCGCTCCTACTCCGCCGCGTCCGGCTTCTTGCCCATGCCCATGGCTTCCAGGATCTCCGGCTGGATGTCCTTGACGCCTTTTTCCTGGATGTGCTGGGCGATGCGCATGCCGACGGCGGCGCGGGCCTGGTCCATGAAGGCGGTCGCGTTGGAGCCAACCCAGCTGTAGGACGCGTCGCGGTTGACGTTCAGGTCCTGGACCTTGGGCATCACATAGCGGGCGACCAGTTCATACGACCGCTTGGTCTGGGCCCAGTCGGCCCAGTTGTGGGCCATCTGCAGGAAGCAGCCGAAGCCGCCGGATTGGGTGTGCAGCCGCTGGATTTGGGCGATCGCGTCGTCGGGGGCGCCGATCACCGCCAGGCCGGATTCGATCATGGCGTCGACCGGGTCGCCGTCGCCCTCGGGCGCCATCGGCAGCTGGGCCACCTCGCGGAAATAGGTGATCCACTTGTGCAGGCCGAAGGCGACGTTGGCTCTGGCCTGCTCGCGGGTCTCGGCCACGTGCATCGGCCCGACCAGGCGCCAGGCGGCGCGCTGGACGGTCATGCCATTGTCCTTGGCGATCTCCTCGGCGATGGCCCAGTTGGAGGCCAGGGCGTTGAAGCCGCCGGCGGAGGTCGCGCCGATCGACAGCAGGCCGACGCCGTGCTTACCGGCGGCGCGTGAACCGGTGGGCGAGACCTGGCTGGCCACCGCGATCTCGACGCTGGGGCGCGAGAAGGGCGTCATCTGCAGGCGCGCCTGCGCCAACTCAAACCAGTCGGCCTTGTGGGTCACGGTCTCGCCGCGCAGCAGCCGCACGATCACGTCCAGCGCCTCGTCCATCATGTCGCGCTGCTTCATCGGCGCGATGCCCATCATGAAGGCGTCGGAGGCCAGGGCGCCGGGTCCCACGCCGAACATGACGCGGCCGCGGGTCATGTGGTCCAGCTGGTTGATCCGGTCGGCCAGGATCAGCGGGTGGTGATAGGGCAGCGAGGAGACGCCGGTGCCCAGCCGGATGTGCTTGGTGCGCTCGGCGGCGGCGGCGATGAACAGCTCGGGACTGGCGATGATCTCCATGCCCGCCGAGTGGTGCTCGCCGATCCAGGCCTCGTCATAACCCAGCTGGTCCATCCATTGGACCAGCTCCAGGTCCCGCTCGATCGCCTGGGTCGGATTTTCGTCCAGGGCGTGGAAGGGGGCGATGAAGGCGCCGAAGCGCAGCTTGGCGGAGAGCATGGGGCGTTTCCTGGGTGTTGAGCGTGTTGTTTGAAGTGTGAGCGGCCTTATCCCTGCGCGCCGCGCCTTGCGCCGGCGACTGGGTGAGAACTGGAGAGGCCGCCGTCGACCACGATGGCCTGGCCGTCGACATAGGAACTGTCGTCGCTGGCCAGGAACAGGGCGGCGCCGGCGATCTCCTCCGGTACGCCGCCGCGCTGCAGCGGGTTCAGCTGGCCGATCTTGTCGGCGGTGCCGCGCTCGCGGGCGCGGTCGAAGATCGGCTGGGTCATGCCGGTCTCGATCAGGCCGGGACAGATGGCGTTGACCCGCACCCCGGTGCCGGCCAGCTGCTGGGCGCAGGTCTGGACCATGTTGATCACCCCGGCCTTGCTGGCGCTGTAGGGGATGCCGCCGGCGCCGGAGCGCAGGCCCGCCACCGAGGCGGTGCAGATGATCGAGCCCTTGCCCTTGGCGGCCATCACCTTGGCGGCGTGCTTGATGGCCAGGAACGGGCCGATCAGGTTGATGCGCAAAAGCTCGGTCCAATGCTCGGCGGTCATCTCGAACAGCGGGACATAGCCGCCGCTGACGCCCGCATTGGCGTAGCAGATGTCCAGACCGCCATAGGTCGAGACCGCTGTCTCCACCGCCTTGGCCACGTCAGCCTCCAGGCCCGCGTCGCCGACAATCGCCACGGCCTGGCCGCCAGCGTCGCGGATCGCCTGAGCGGTCTCCTCGACGGCCTGGGCCCGGTCGAACACCACCAACCGCGCGCCCTCGGCGGCGAACAGCTTGGCGGTGGCGCGGCCGATGCCGCTGCCCGCGCCGGTCACCAGCGCGGTTCTATCCTGCAGACGTCCCATCAAACTCTCTCCGTTGCGCGTGGCTCTTCTAAGCCGGCGTCTTGCTGCGTTCGACGATGCTGACGATGGCGTCGAACAGGGTGTCGTAGAGCGCGGGCGGCAGGTCGTGGCCCATGCCGGGGATGATCACCAGTTCGGCGCCTTGGATATTCTCCGCCGTGTCTTGGCCGCCCTGCACGGGCACCAGCGGATCGTCGGCGCCATGCACCACCAGGGTCGGGGCGGTGATCGTCTTGAGCTTGGCGCGCCGGTCGCCCGTGGCGGTGACGGCGGCGATCTGGCGCGCGAAGCCGGTGGGCTCGTAGCAGCGTTTGAGGTCGGCCAGCGACTGCGCCCGCTGCACCGCCTCATTGACAGGATAGGCCGGGCTGCCGATCACCCGCGCGGCGGCCAGACTGTGCGCCAGATAGGCCTCCTCGTCGGAGGGGTGCGGCGGGCGGTTCATCAGCACGGCCATCGCCTCGGGCGTGGCGCGCGGCAGGCTGGGATTGCCGGTGGTCGACATGATCGAGGTCAGCGACAAGGTGCGTTGCGGATAGTCCGCCGCGACCAGCTGGGCGATCATGCCGCCCATCGAGGCGCCGACGATGTGGGCCCGCGCTATGCCCAGCGCATCAAGGAGGCCGACCGCGTCGGCGGCCATGTCGCTGAGCGTGTACGGAACATCGGGCGTCTCGCCCTTTTGCAGCGACGCGGCGACGGCGGCCATATCAGGAATCCCGGCCTCGACGAAATGGGCGCTGAGGCCGGCGTCGCGGTTGTCGAACCGGATCACGTGGAAGCCGCGCGCGGCCAGCCGTTCGCAAAACTCCGGCCGCCAGCGGGTCATCTGGGCGCCCAGGCCCATGATCAGCAGCAGCGGCGGCGCCTGGTCCGACCCGAAGCTGTCATAGGTGATGCTGATCCCGTTCGCCTGAATCTGGGCCATCGCGGTGTTTTCCCTATCCGTTTGTTCCGGCCGTTTTGTTTCCGGCCGTTTGATCGGCTCAAACAATTGTTCGTCTGTCTGATTTAGAGGGCAGAGTCCGGCGCCGGCAAGCGCGGATGCGGATTTTCACCCTGGAGGCGGCGTCTTGGCGCCCCTACCCCGTCAGTCCCGCCGCGTTCATCAACGCCCTGAACACCAGCGCCGCCGCGGCCAGGGCCAGGACGCTGGCCGTCCAGATCAGCGCGAACCAGCCGACGCGACCCAGCCATCTGGGCGGCCAGGTCAATGATAGCCCTCGCCCGCCTTCACCTTGCCGCGGAAGACGTAATAGGCCCAGCCCGTATAGGCCAGGATGCAGGGGATGATCAGCAGGGCGCCGACCAGGGTGAAGCTCAGGCTCGAGGGCGGTCCCGCCGCGTCCTCGATCGTGACGGCGGGGGGGATGATGTAGGGCCAAAGGCTGATGCCGAGGCCGCTATAGCCCAGGAACAGCAGGACCAGCGCCAGCAGGAACGGGGTGACGTGCAGGTCAAGGATCAGCGCGTAGATGAGCGCGCCGGCGCTCGCCAGGACCAGCACGGGCACGGGCGAGAACAGCGCAAGCCCCGGCATGGTGAACCAGCGCGCGGCGATCTCGGCATGGGTCAGCGGGGTCCACAGACTGACGACCCCCATGACGGCCAGCAGGACCAGGACGATGGGCAGCGCCAGCGCGCGCATCCGCTCGCGCAGCGCGCCCTCGGTCTTCATGATCAGCCAGGTGCAGCCCAAAAGCATGTAGGCGATCACCAGGCCGAACCCGCAATAGAGGCTAAACGGGCTCAGCCAGTCGAAGGCGCCGCCGCCATAGGACGGCCCGGTGACCTTGAACCCGCCAATGAAGGCGCCCAGGCAGACCCCTTGGCTGATCGTGGCGATATAGGAGCCCCAGGCGAAGGCGTGGTCCCAGAACCATTGATGGCCTTCGTCCGCCTTGAAGCGGAACTCGAACGCCACGCCGCGCCAGATCAGCCCGGCCAACATCGCCACCAGCGGCAGATAGAGCGCGCTCAAGAGCACCGAATAGGCCAGCGGAAAGGCGGCCAGCAGCGCCGCCCCGCCCAGCACCAGCCACGTCTCGTTGCCGTCCCAGACCGGAGCGACGGTGTTGACCATCACGTCCCGGTTGGCGCGGTCGCGAACGAAGGGGAACAGAAGGCCGATGCCTAGGTCGAAGCCGTCCATCACCACGTACATCATCAGGCCGAAGGCGATGATCAGAGCCCAGATGGTCGGAAGATCGAACGCCATCGCCCTATTCCTCCCGGCCAGGCATGGGGTCGATGTCGTCCGGCGCGGCCGACAGCGGGCGCGCTGGCCTAGCGCCCGCCGGCATGGCGTGATCGGCCTCGTCGGGCCCGCGCGCCACCAACTTGATCATGTAGGAGACCCCGGTACCGAACACGGCGAAATACATCACCACGAACAGGGTCAGCGTGCCGGTCAGGGCCAACACCGAATGGTTCGAAACCGCGTCCTTGGTGCGCATCACGCCATAGACCACCCAGGGCTGGCGGCCCATCTCGGTGGTGATCCAGCCGGCCAGGATGGCGACAATGCCCGCCGGCCCCATGGCCAGCGCGGCCCACAGGAACAGCCGCTGGTCGTACAGCCGCCGCGTCAGGCGAAGCGCGGCCGCGGCCAGGCCCAGCAGCACCATCAGGACGCCCAGGCCGACCATGACCCGAAAACTCCAGAACACCACCGTCGAATTGGGCCGGTCCTGGCGCGCGAAGTCCTTCAGCCCCGGCACGCGCCCGTTCCAGGTGTGAGTCAGGATCAGGCTGCCCAGATGAGGGACCTCGATGGCGTAGCGGGTCTTTTCCGCCGCCATGTCCGGCCAGCCGACCAGGTTCAGGGCCACGGCCTGGCCCGGCGGGTTCTCCCAATGCCCCTCGATGGCGGCGATCTTCGCCGGCTGGTGTTCCAGAGTGTTCAGGCCGTGCGCGTCGCCGGCCAAGACCTGCAGCGGCGCCACCAGCAGCGCCATCCACATGGCCATCGAGAACATAGTCCGGTTGGCCGGCGTGTCGCGACCCTTGAGCAAGCCCCAGGCGCCCGCCGCGCCCACGAACATCGCTGTCGCCAAATAGGCCGCCAGCGTCATATGGACCAGCCGATAGGGAAAGGACGGGTTGAAGATCACCGCCCACCAGTTGGTCGCAACCGCCCGCCCGCCGATGATCGCATAGCCCTGGGGCGTCTGCATCCAGCTGTTGGAGGCGAGAATCCAGGTGGCCGAGATCAGCGTCCCCGCCGCGACCATCAAGGTGGCTAGGAAGTGCAGGCCGGGTCCCACCTTGTTCCAGCCGAACAGCATGACGCCCAGAAAGCCGGCCTCAAGGAAAAAGGCTGTCAGCACTTCATAGGTCAGCAGCGGCCCGGTGACCCCGCCGGCGAAGGCGGAAAACCCGCTCCAGTTGGTCCCGAACTCGTAGGCCATGACCAGGCCCGAGACGACGCCCATGCCGAAATTGACCGCGAATACCTTGGACCAGAACAGGTAGAGGTCGCGGAAAACGGGCCGCCGCTTCCACAGCCACAGGCCCTCCAGCACGGCCAGATAGCTGCCCAGGCCGATGGTGATGGCCGGGAAGATGATGTGGAACGAGACGGTGAAGCCGAACTGGATGCGGGCCAGGTCGAGGGCGCTTATGACAGGCATCGGCGGTTCACCTCGACGAGCCGGGCGATCCTAGGGCGCCCGCCCCGCCGGGTGAACCTGTATTGGTGGTGATCACCAAATCCTAGGCTGCTCCCCCAACGGGGGAGGAGCCAGCAGCGGCGCGCGTTGGCGAGAACTAGTTCGAAATCTTGCCGAACTGCGTCTGCATGCGGCCCAGGTTCCGCTGATCTTGCTGGGTGCGGTCTTCCTGTTCGGCCCGCGTATAGCAGACCTTGGTGGGGATGTGGCTGCCCAGCACCTGTTCCGAGTGGCAGATCAGGTCGCTGTCCCGTTTGACCTTGACCACCGGTGCGGCGCCGGTGGCGGCTGCCGCCGTCGCGGCGGGCGCCGGCGCACCGCCGGCCGCGGCGGGCGGGGTTTCAGCCATAAGCATAGCGAGCGCGAGAATGGCGCTGATCATGTAAACGCTCCCAAAAACACATGTTACGGAGCCATTAACGGATCGTCGGACCCTTTGCAATTTACGGTCGCGCAATCATCGCAATTTTGGCCATGATGATCGGATCGTCGGCGCAAGGCGCCTCAGTTCGCCTCCATATCCTGCTTCAGCCGCGCCAGCAGATCCAGCGCCGGGGCGGCGTAGGCCGAGATCCAGCGGTCGTAGATCTCCTTGACCGGCGCCGCGTTCAGGTGGTTCCAGCGGCTGCGCCCCTCGCGCCGGGCGATCACCAGCTCGGCCCGTTCCAGCACGCCCAGGTGCTGCATCACCGTGCAGCGGTCCAGCGTGGCCTCGAAATGCCGGCACAGATCGCCGGTGGTGCGCGGCGCGTCTTTCAGCAGGTCCAGGATCTCGCGACGGCGCCCATCGGCCAGGGCCTTGAACAGCAGATCGTCTTGAGTGGCGCTTGACATGTTATGATTTTATAACATATTAAGTCAGCCAACGCAACGGGAGGCGCCCGCCATGGAACTGAAATTCCAGGTTTCGCTGAAGATCCGCAAACCAGCCCATCAGGTGTTCGACGCCGTGGTCGATCCGAAAAAGCTCAGCTTCTATTTCCTGCAATCCTCCAGCGGCCCGCTGGCCGCCGGCGCGACGGTGATGTGGAAATTCGCGGAGGTCCTCGACCCTTTCCCGGTGAGCGTCCACGAGGTGGTCGCCGATGAGCGCATCGTGCTCGAATGGCCCTCGGCCATCGGCGGCGGCGCCAACCGGGTCGAGATGGCGTTCAAGGCGATCGACGCCGACAACACCCTGGTCCAAATCTCCGAGTCCGGGTGGCCGCAGACCGCCGAGGGCGTCTCCGCCTCGCAAGCCAACGCCGGCGGTTGGATGCACATGATGGCCTGTATGAAGGCGTATCTGGAATACGGGATCAATTTGCGCGAAGGCGGGGCGCGGTAGGGGGCGCCTTCCGGCTCGCCACGCGTTGTTCTTCCACACGCCCACGGAGAACAACCCGTCATGACCCAGATCGATCCCAAGGTGGAGGACCCCACCGACCGGTGCGAGACCTGTAACGGAAGCGGTTTCCTCGCAAAGATGGCGTCCGCCGGCGATGGCGGGCCGATCGACGGCGCCGTCGACGTCTGCCCGACCTGCGACGGAACCGGCAGCAAGTCGGTCCACTAGGCCGACGCCCTCAAGAAAGCCTTCCGCTCGCGGCGCCTTGCGGGGAAGGCTGCTCCCCCGTTGGGGGAGCTGGCGCGAAGCGCCTGAGGGGGCCTTGCCGCCACTCAGTTCCCTCCCGCAAGCCCCCCACAACGGGGAAGAACCTACGGCTTTACCGCAGCGATAGTCGCCAGAACGCCGCCCATCGATTGCAGCACATCACGCGCGGGGATCCGCAACGTCCGCACACCCTGCGCGGCCAGCCAGGCGTCGCGCGATTGGTCACGCTCGAAACGGTCGGCCACATCATGGCTGTAGCCGTCGACCTCGACCGCCAGCCGGACCTCGTCGCAATAGAAGTCGAGAATGTAGCGCCCCATCGGATGCTGGCGGCGAAAGCGCAAGCCGCCCAACTGCCGCCGCCGCAATTGGCTCCAAAGCATGCGCTCGGGCAGGTCCATCTCACCGCACAGCTGCCGCGCCCGATCGCGCGTGAGGCGAGGCGTTTCCATGGCCAAGCTTATCACGCTGGGCCAGACTTCAACGCGAAAATCAGAGCTGCTCCCCCGTTGGGGGAGCTGGCGCGAAGCGCCTGAGGGGGCCTTGCCACCGCTCAGGTTCCTCCTGCAAGGCCCCCTCCACCACGCTACGCGCGGTCCCCCTCCTCCAACGGAGGAGGAGCCAGGCGAAATGGGGATGCCGGAAACCGAAGGATCGGTTACGGTGAAGATCAACCGGGGGGCGTTTCCGGCATGGTTTCTGCTGGCCGTCATGCACGCCGTTGGGGCGCAAACGTTGCGGATGGAATAGTTCTGTCGCTTTCCGCTGCGAGATTTCAGCACCGCTATAACAACAGACTAAATAACGACATCTTCAGCGCAGCGGTGAGCGCATGCTAAATGCGGTTCGGCGCTACGCCGCGCTGATTGCGATGGGGGCAGCAATCCTTGTTGCGCTCTGGTTCGTGACATCATCTCGGACCTTTGACGCATGCGTAAGCCCACCCAATAAGTCCGAAACACCCCAACTACACAAAGCCCCTCCAAAGCGTGTCGAAAATCTCGTCAGCACCTCGACAATTTATGGGCGCTGTTTGTCCGTGTACGTCGTTAAAGAAAATGCGGGTATTACCGCTCTGTCCACACTGTTCCTTGCGGGAATAACGGTTTGGCTCGGGATCATTGCCGCCGGACAACACAGCACCGTCCGCGCTCAATTGCGCGCCTACGTGGGCATTGCCACCGGAAGTCTGGAGAGAATACCCGACCAATCCAAATTCGCGGTGACGATTAAAATTAGAATGAAAAACTTCGGGCAGACGCCTGCCCATGAGGTCCAGTGTTGGGTTGCCGTCGAGGCGGCTGAGAAGTTCAGGGAAGCCCTCGATCGGCGTCAAGCCGTGATAGGGAGCAAGTCCGCCCTGTTCCCCCAAGGCGCTCAAACCGTGAAATTCTCCCGCGATTTGGCTGAGCCGCCAGGAAACGGCGGAGTGGGAATATTCGTCTTTGGTCACATCACCTATCGCGACGTGTTTGGTAACCCCTGGCGAACGAATTTCCGCTTCCTTGCCGATCCAAGAACAGGAAACCTCTCCTCCTGCGATGAGGGGAACGAGGCAACATAAAGTGCCAGCCTGTCGGAACGATTTGCTACTCATCGGACCGACCACCAAGTTCGGGGCATCCGGTGCCACAAAACGGCTTCCACCGCTTGCGCCCCACTCCCAAAACATTACCCCGATTTAACCCCCACCCGCCCGCCTTCCGCCGCAATGCATGCGTAATCGGCCCCACCGTCCCATGAACATCCCCCCGGAGACCGCCTGGTGATCCCTCTTATCGCCGCGGCGGCCATCATGTCCGGTCTGCCCGACATATCGCGGCTGGACGACGTGCATCGCCAGCCCTCCATCACCTATGTCGACCGCTCCGGCGCCCTTATCAGCACGCGCGGCGGGCAGTTCGGGGGGCCGGTGGATATCGATCGGCTGCCGGCTTACGTGCCCGCGGCCTTCGTCTCGGTCGAGGATCGGCGGTTCTATCAGCACCAGGGGTTCGACGCGATCGGCATGGCCCGGGCGCTGGCGGCGGACATCGGCCATGGGCGGATCGTCGAGGGCGCCTCGACCATCACCCAGCAGCTGGCCCGCAACCTGTTCCTGACCCAGGACCAGACCCTGGAGCGCAAGGGCGAGGAGGTGGTGCTGGCGGTGCAGATCGAGCAGCGCTACTCCAAGAAGCAGATCCTGGGCCTCTATCTCAGCCGGGTCTATTTCGGCGAGGGCGCCTATGGCCTGGAGGCGGCGGCGCGGCGGTATTACGGCAAGCCGGCCTCCGGTCTGACCCTGGCCGAGGCGGCGACCCTGGCCGGGGTGCTGAAATCCCCCACCCATTACGATCCCGCCGAACAGCCGGAGGCGGCCGAACAACGCGCCTCGGTGGTGCTGCAGACCATGGTCGAGACCGAGGCGATCACCGAGACCCAGCGGCGCCACGCCCTGGCCCATCCAGCCAAGGCCTATAAGGTCGCTCCCGACGCCGCGGCCCAATACTTCGTTGATTGGGTCGATGCGCGCACCCGCCAGATCATCGGCGGCCCCCCTCCGGAGGACCTGGTGGTCGAGACCACCTTGGACCTGCCGCTGGAGAATCGCGCGGCGGAGGCGGCGCGGGCCGTGGTCGCCGCCCACGCGCGCCAGGGCGTCCAGCAGGCGGCGCTGGTGGCGCTGGACGGCGTCGGCCGGGTGCGCAGCCTGGTCGGCGGGGTCAGCTATGGCCAAAGCCAGTTCGACCGGGCCATCGACGCCCATCGCCAGGCCGGATCGTCGTGGAAGCCGTTCGTCTATCTGACGGCGATGGAGGCTGGCCAAACCCCGGACACGCCGGTGGTCGACGAGCCGGTGACCATCAACGGCTGGTCGCCGCACAATTACGAGAACGAGTCCCTGGGCGCGATCACCCTGCAGGTCGCCCTGGCCCAGTCGATCAACACCGTCGCCGCACGGCTGGCCGACGAGGTGGGCCGCGACAAGGTCGCCGCCACCGCGCACCGGCTGGGCATCACCTCGACGATCAACACCGACCCGGCCATGGCCCTTGGCACCACCCTGGTCACCCCGCTGGAGATGAGCCAGGCCTATGACGCCTTTTCCAATGGCGGCGACCGGGTGACGGCCTTTGGAGTCGAGCGCATCCGCACCCCGCGCGGGCGGGTGGTCTACCAGCACCGGCTGGACCCACCGCCCAATGTGATCGCCAATCCGCCGCTCTCCTATATGGACCAGATGCTGCGCGGGGTGATCGCCGGCGGAACAGGGACCCACGCGGCCATCGCTGGCTACGACCTGGCCGGCAAGACCGGGACAACGTCGGACTATAAGGACGCTTGGTTCTGCGGCTTCAGCGGCGGGATCACCACGGTGGTCTGGCTGGGCCGCGACGATGCGACGCCGATGATCCGGGTCACCGGCGGCACGGCGCCGGCCGAGCTGTGGCGCGACTACATGAAGGCCGCCCTGCCCCGCCTGCACGCCGGCCCGATCCCCTTCGGCCCGCCGGCGCCGTTGCCGGTGGCGCCTGTGGCGCCAGCGCCGGCCGATACGAACCCGCCGGTCCCCGCCACGGTGGCGCAGGTTCCGCCGGGAGGGTGATGCTGCGAAGCTGCTGAGGGGAGGTACGACGCCGCAGAGACCTTTCCGGCAAGGCCCCCTCCACCGCTTCGCGGTCCCCCTTCCCCAAACGGGGAGGAACCTTGTTCCAGAACGCCGCATTGCCAACTCAGCAATTTTGTACCAACCTGAATGAAATTCGCACGTCGGGGGACGAAACCATGCAACTGCCGATCACCTTGGGAACCGCCGCGCTGCTGGGCATTCTGTACGTGCCTTTGAGCGTCATGGTGACCATCGCGCGGGTCCGTTCCGGAACCGGGCTGGGCCTGCCCGAGACCGACCCGGCGGCGGCGTCGCCGCTGCTGATCGCCGCGCGCCGGCACGCTCATTTCGCCGAATATGTGCCCCTGAGCCTGATCCTGATGGCGCTGCTGGAGAACTGGGGTCTGTCGCGCAACATGATGCTGGGCTTCGCGGGCGTGCTGATCCTGGCCCGCGCGCTGCTGGCCTTCGGCATCAACGCCAAGACGCCCAATCCTTGGCGCTTTTCCGGCAATGTCCTGCAATGGACGCTGATCCTGGCCATGAGCGTAACCGGCGCCCGTCTGGTGTTTATGCACTGAGGCTTGGCTCCTCCCCCGATGGGGCAGGGGGACCGCGCGTAGCGTGGTGGAGGGGCCTCGCCGGAGAGGTCGCCGCAGCGGCGAAAATGCCCCCTCCGTCGCTTCGCGCCAGCTCCCCCAACGGGGGAGCAGCCTACCCCTCCCGCTTCAATTCCGCCAGGAACCGGCGTGTGCGGTCATGGCTGGGCGCGGCGAACAGGACCTTGGAGGGGCCCTGTTCGACGATCGCACCGGCGTCCATGAAGATGGTCCGGTCGGCCACCTCGCGGGCGAAGGCCATTTCGTGAGTGACGATGATCATGGTGCGGTGTTCGGCGGCCAGGTCGCGGATGGTCGCCAGCACCTCGCCGACCAGCTCCGGATCCAGGGCCGAGGTCGGCTCGTCGAACAGGATCACGCCGGGATCCAGCGCCAGGGCGCGGGCTATGGCCACGCGCTGCTGCTGGCCGCCTGAGAGTTCGGACGGATAGGCGTCGGCCTTGGCCCCCAGCCCGACCTTGGCCAGCAGCGCCCGGCCGCGCTCCTCGGCAGCCGCGCGCGGCTCGCGCCGCACCACCACCGGCCCCTCGATCACGTTCTCCAGCGCGGTGCGGTGGGGGAAAAGGTTGAAAGACTGAAAGACGAAGCCGACGCTCTGGCGCAGCGCCCGTACCTGGGCCTTTTGCCGCGACAGGGGGACCGCGCCGTCGATCTGGATCTCGCCGACCCGGATCACGCCCGCGCTGGGCGCCTCCAGGCAGTCCAGGCAGCGCAGCAGCGTGGTCTTGCCCGAGCCGCTGGGCCCGATCACCGCCGTCACTTGCCCTTGCTCGACGCTGAGATCCACGCCGCGCAACACCGGGTGGCCGGCGAAGGTTTTGGTCAGACCCTTCACTTCGATCATGGCCATGGTCCTACCGCCTACGCACATGGCGGCTGACCCGCGCCTCGGCCCAGCCCTGGGCCTGGGCGAGGACGCTGGACAGGACCCAGTAGAGCGCCGCCGCCGACAGGTACATGGCGAACACCTCGAAGGTGCGGGCGGTGATCAGCTGGGCCTGGCGGAACAGCTCGGGCACCTGGATGGTCGCGGCCAGGGAGGTGTCCTTGACCAGGCTGATGAAGCTGTTGCCCAGCGGCGGCAGGGCGGTGCGCGCGGCCTGGGGCAGGATCACCCGGCGCATGGTCTGGGCCGGACCCATGCCGATCACCGCGGCGGCCTCCCACTGGCCGCGATCCACCGCCGTGATCGCCCCGCGCAGGATCTCGGCGGTGTAGGCCCCGACATTCAGGCTGAAGCCGATCAGGGCCGAAGGGATCGGCTCAAGCTGGATGCCGAATTGCGGCAGGCCGTAATAGATCAAAAACAGCTGGACCAGCAGCGGCGTGCCGCGAAACGCCGAGACATAGACCCGCGCGGGGATCGACAGGGCTGGATGTCCCGAAATGCGCATCAATGCCAAACCAAGGCCAAGGGCCAGTCCGATGGCCATGGACGAGACGCTAAGCCCCACCGTGTAGAGCGCGCCGAGCAAAAGGAACGGCGCCGAACGCCAGACCAGCGACAGGCCGATGTCCGAAGGCGGGGTCTGGGGCGTCACATCGGCGCCGAACCATTTGGCCGAGATCTTGACCATCTGGCCATTGGCCCGCAGCGCGGTCAGCGCCCGGTTCAGGTCCTCGACCAGGGCCGGCTGGTCCTTGCGCACCGCGACGCCGATCTCCTGGTGGGCGAAGGGCGGGCCGGCGCCCTCGAACACCCCGCCGGTGCGGCGCATCATGTCGATGGCGGTCAGCCGATCGTTCAGCACCACGTCGATGCGACCGGAACGCAGATCCTGGTACTTGGTCGGGTCGTCGTCATAGGTCTTGACGATCGCCTTGGGCTGGTTGGTCCTGAGCCAGGTTTCGTAATTGGTGCCGAGCCCCACCCCCACCGGCTTGCCGGCCATGTCGGCGGGGCCATGGAATCGCTTGTCGCCCCGGCGCACGATCATCTGAATGCCGGAAATGGTGTAGGGCTCGGTGAAGGCGTATTTCTGCTTGCGCGCCTCGGTGATGGTGATCTGGTCCATGACGACGTCGGTGCGGCCGATGTCCAGGGCGGCGAGCAGGCCGGCGAACGGGGCGGGCTGGAACTCCACGCGCACGCCCATCTGGGCCCCGATGGCGTTGGCCAGGTCGATCTCGAAGCCGGCCAGGTGGCCGCCGGCGTCCTGGTAGTTGAACGGCGGATAGGTGCCCTCCAGCCCGACACGCAGGACGCCGCGGGCCTTGACCGGGTCGGTCCCCAGCGGAGACGGCATCGCCGCGCCCATGAGCAGCGGCAGGACCAGCGCCAGTGCGAAGGTGGGTATCAGCCGGCGGCGTCGTTCGGGCATTGAGCGGGTCCACGCCTGGTAGGGTGTCCGCCACTCTTTCGATTGGACGCACGCGGATCAATCGGATTCGCGACCAGCTTGGCCATTCCCGCGCCGCGGCCGCCCCTTGAGCGGCGCCGGCGTCGCGTGATCAATTGGGCGACGGTTTATCGCGACCTTCGGCGCGCGTCTTGCGGTGCGGCGTCGACGGCCGAGACGGCGATCCAAAATGGAACGGCAGATGTCCCAGGAATCTGACTATCAACAGGTGGCGGGCCGAGCGCGGCGGCTGGTTCGCGGCCTGGCATTGACCGTCGTCGGGCTCTTGGCTCTGGCCAGCTGCGGGCCAAACAGCGGCGCTGGGGCGCCAGCGCCCAGCAACAGCGCCCCCTCCGCCGGCCCGAGCGCCGCCAGCACCAGCGTCCTGGCCGCCGGTCCGGCGCTGGCTCCGGCGGCGCCCGCCTGTCCCAAGCTCGTCGAACCCAAGTGCCCAGTAGCGCCCGGTGCGGCGCCTGGCGTGGCGTCCAAACCCCTGTCGGCGCGCACGGCGGCGATCTGGTCCGGCGCCGGGCGGCGCGGCTGGAGACGCCACGGCCATCGATACCCCTATGCCCAGGCGGCGCGCCGCTGGGACGAGGGCCGGCCTTGGCCCGGCGATCGCCCGGGCGGCGATCAGATGGGCGGCGAACGCGACAGGCGGGGCGACCTGATGGGCGGGCCTCGGCTCGGCCAGAGCGGCGGCTATCGGGCCGAGGAAGATACGCGCCGGACCGAACGGTCGGAGTTCTCCAGCGCCTATGGCGGCGAGCGCTTCGTCGAACGCGACCGCGAAGAGGTCCATGGCGCGCGCCCGTGTCCGCTGGACTGCCGCGGCGGCCTGCCGGGCGACTGGCGCGGCGGGGGCTATCGCGCCGCCGGCATCGACGAACGCGGCTATCTGGTCTGGCCGGGCAAGGTGGAATACTAGCTTAGCTTTCGGATCGAACTAGAGTTCGAGCACCAGGTTGGCGGCGCCGTCCCGGGCCGCGTCGCCGGACCTGCGCCAGGGGCCGGCATAGTCCGAGATCGTCCGGCGGCGGCGGTCGGGTCCGAAATAGAGCGGCGCCTGCACGAACGGCCGCGGCTGCATGATTACGGTCTCAAGGCGCGTCAGGATCGACTTGGCCGTCACCGGCTTGCCGAGGAATTCGTTCACGCCCCGGTCGCGCGCCGCCAGGATCCGTTTCAGATCGCTATGGCCCGTCAGCATGATCACCGGCAAGTATCGCTCGGAGGTGGTCAGTCCACGGACGGCCGAGAGGAAGTCGAGACCGTTCATCACCGGCATCTCGTAGTCCACGAACGCGACGTCGATCATGGACTTTTTGACGACTTCCAAACCCCGCCGGCCATCGGGCGCATAGTGTAGTTTACGGACGCCGGCGGCGGCCAGGACAGTCCCGATGATCGTGCGCATCTGGGCGTTGTCGTCGATGACGAGCAGATCGAGCGCAGCAAGTCCGGCGGTCATTCTCGGTCGACTTGAAGAATGGATACGACGCCGGACGACGCCGCGGGAATACCGAGCGCCCACAAGAACGACTCAGCCGTGATTCTTCTAGGAGACTGAGCGCTTCGACGCAATCAGCCGGCGACGCCAACAGGTCAACGAACTCGGGCTAACAAACTGAGGAAGATACACCCCCAGAGCGTCATCCCGGACGGCCTGCAAGGCCGAGCCGGGACCCAGGGCCCCGCACACTGAGCTTGGGCGCACGGCCCCTGGGCCCCGGCTCGGAGTTTATCCTCGGGCGCGCGCTTCGCGCGACCCGGGAGCTTCGCTGCGGCCGGGGTGACGACTAAAAGATGGCGCCTCGTTAACCCGGGTTCGGAGCTCTGCGATCTCGAACGCGCGGTCAGACGGCGGCCAAGATAGTCGGCCGCTTGGGCTGCCTGGAACCAGGACTTGGACTATGCGGCCCTGCGCGCCGCCTCGACGGGCGATAGACTTGCTGAGGTCCGACTAAGGATCATGAGGGGAATCTCAACCAAGACCTGTCCAATATCCCGGCGCGCCGACGACTTTCACGGCCAAGTTTGGTAGATGTCTTGCAGTGCACCCATCGCGCCGCCGTGGACGGGGGCGCTGACAGGCATGGACGTTCGAATGGCCGACCCGCTATCTCACTTCCGATTGCGCCAGTTTTCCAGCAGCATCCTGCCGGCGGAAGATCGCCTTGAGCTATGGCGAGACACCATCACCAAACACATGATCCGGCTGGCCATCGACCCTCTGTCGGACGGCCCGTTCATGGCCGAGGCCAGCCTGCGCAAGCACGACGGCATGACGATCGGAACCGGCGCCGTCAGCGCCAGCGTCAGCCATCGCAGCCGCGAGATCGTCGCCGCCGACAATGACGACCTCTTCTTGATGCTGAACCTGTCCGGGCCGCTGGTGGTGTCCAGCGGCGCGCGCGAACTGACCTTGCGCCCGGGGGAGGCGACGCTGCTGTGCTGCGCGGAGCTGGGAACCTATATCAGGCCCGAGGTGGGCATGCTGTCCTGCATCCGCCTGCCCCGGTCGGCCCTGACCCCCTTCGTGGCCGGGCTGGAGGACCGCATCTTCCGGCTGATTCCCCGCGACGCCCGAGCCTTGACGCTGCTGAGGACCTATCTGGCCGCCCTCACCGACCCGGCGGATATCGACATGGCGCCGGCGGTGAGCCGCACCGTGTCCAATCACGTGACCGACCTGATCGCCCTGACGCTGGGGGCGAGCGGCGATGCGGCCAGCGCCGCGATGGGCGGCATGCGCGCGGCCCGGCTGGCGGCGGCCAAGGCCTTTATCGAGGACCAGATCGGGGCCCAGGCTCTGTCGATCGACGATGTCGCCGGCCACATGCGCGTTTCGTCGCGCTACGTCCGCAAACTGTTCGAGGCGGACGGGGAGACCTTTTCCAAATACGTGCTGGAACAGCGCCTGATCCGGGTCCGCAACATGCTGACCAATGCGCGCTTCGACCAGCAGCCGATTTCAAGCCTGGCTTACGATGTCGGGTTTGGCGACCTGTCCTATTTCAACAAGGTCTTCCGCGCCTTTTTCGGCGGGACCCCGTCCGACATGCGTCACGCCGCCGCGCGGCCGTCCCGGCTCGAACCGGCGGCGAGCGAAGCCGAGCGATAGCCCGCCGGCGACCGGCAATTCGAGCCGGGCGCGCGGCCAAATTTGCCTAGCCTCACCGGTCACGCGTTTCAAGTCGGAAGATATTTTTCCATCTTATCAAATAGATAGAGAGTGTCTGAGCTTTGGCACGCCCGTTGCCCCTAAGCCCGCAGGCATCACACCGACGGCGGCCGGGCCGAGCCAGGCGGCGTCGAGATTAGGGACACTCACCGATGGTCATTAGCGTCAACACAAACCCGGGCGCCCTTATCGCCCTGCAGAACCTCGACACCACCGAATCGCAACTGCAGGTCGCCCAGAGCCAAGTCTCGACCGGTCTGGCGGTTTCGGATGCGCAGGACAATGGCGCCATCTTCGCCATCGCCCAGAACCAACGCGCCACCTCCAGCGCCCTGACCGCCGTGACCCAGTCGCTGCAGCGGGTGCAATCGACCGCCAACGTCGCCGCCAGCGCGGGGACCACGGTGTCCGACCTGCTGAACCAGTTGAAGTCGGCCGCGCTGTCCGCCTCGGACACCTCGACCAACACCACCAGCCGCCTGGCGTTGAACGCGACTTTCACCTCGATCCTGCAACAGATCCAAAGCGTCGTTTCGAACGCCTCGTTCAACGGGATCAATCTGATCGACGGATCGATCACCAGCCTGGCCGCCTTGGCGAGCACCGACGGCACCTCCAAGCTGACGGTCGCGGCGCAAAGCCTGGCCTTCGGCGGCGCGAACATCACGTTCACGGCGGGGACGACGGTCACCACGACGACCACGGCCGTGGCGGCGCTGGCGGCGGTCAACTCCTCGATCACCAACGTCAACAACGCGTTGGCCAAGCTCGGAGCCAGCGAGAACGCCCTGCAGACCCAGATCACCTTTACGGGCACGCTGCAGGACACCATCGACACCGGCGTCGGCAACCTGGTGAACGCCAACCTGGCTAAGGAAAGCGCCACCCTGACGGCTCTGCAGACCAAGCAATCGCTGGGCATCCAAGCCCTGTCGATCGCCAACTCCTCGAGCCAGTCTCTGCTCAGCTTGTTCAGATAGGCGGCTGGCCCTAACCCGCCAGCTCTTCGACGCGCTCTGACGGGTGGGCGTGTTCGAGGATCAGGTGGGCCATGGCCTGCAACAGTTCGTGCGCGCGGATCGGTTTGGACAGGTGCCGGTCGGCGCCGGCTTCCAGGCTGGCGCGGACGTGCTCGTCCATGGCGTTGGCGGTCAGCATGATCACCGGCGTTCGCGCCAGGCCCATGGCGCGCTCGAAGCTTCTGAACGCCTGGGTCGCGGCCAGCCCATCCAATTCAGGCATCTGCATATCCATCAGCACTACGTCGAAGCTCGCCGCCTGCAACCGCTCCAGGGCCAGGGCGCCGTTGTCGACCACCTCCAGATCGATGCCGACGGAATCCAGGATCAGCTGGATGACCTTCTGGTTGGTCGGGTGGTCTTCGGCCAGCAACACCCGGCAGCCGGCGAAACTGAACGCGTCGTCCGACGCATCCGGTTCGGCCGTCACGCCGTCGACCGAAGGCAGCCGCAGCACGATCTCGAAGATCGACCCTTTGCCCGGCCGGGAGGTCACCGTGATCGCGCCGCCCATCAGCTCCACCAGCGACCGGCTGATCGCCAGGCCAAGGCCCGTGCCGCCGAAACGCCGGCGGATCGAAGCATCGGCCTGTTCGAAGCGGCGGAACAGGCGTGCGCGAACCGCGTCGTCGAAGCCGATGCCTGTGTCGCTGACCGTGAATAACAGCGCGCCCTGGTCCTCGCGGACCCGCAGCGTCACAGACCCGGCCTCGGTGAATTTCACCGCATTGCTCAAAAGGTTTGACAACACCTGGGTCACGCGGACGGAGTCGCCGCGATAGAAACCGCGCGCGTCCTCGGTGACCTCCCAGTCGAAGGCCAGGCCCTTGGCTTCGGCCGCCGCGCGATGCAGCTCCCCGATCCGGGCCACCACTTCCTCCAGCGAGAAGGTCTCCTCGGCCAGGGTGATTTCGCCCGCCTCGATCTTGGAGAAATCCAATATGTCGGTCAGCACCTGTTCCAATAGCCGGCCCGAAGAGACGATCAGTTCGGCCAGTTCGCGATTGCGCGGGGTCTTCTGCTCGCCGGCCAGGGTTTCGGAGATGGCGATGACGCCGTTCAGCGGCGTGCGCAGTTCATGGCTCATATTGGCCAGGAAGCGCGACTTTTCGGTATTGGCCCGCTCCAACTCGGCGGTCCGTTCGCGCACTCGCACCTCCAGGGAATCCAGCACGTCGTCGACCTTTTCGCGTTCGGTGCGCAGCGCCATCGCCAGCACGCCGATCTCGTCCGGCCTGCGCTCCAGCCTGGACATATAGGCATTGCCGCGCGCGCTCCGCGCTTCGGGATCGCAGGACGCGGCCAACCGCTCCAGCGGGCGGACGATGGTTCTGCGCGCCACGAGCACGACCAGCAGGGTCTGCGCCGCCGAAGCGAACAGCCCGATCAGCAGGATCCAGGACGCCGACCTCACGGCTGACCAGATCACCGTCGCGGTCGGACAGCTGAGCAGCAGGTACCAGTTTGGCCCGTTCAGCCGGCCATAGGCCACGATCTGGCGTCCGTCCGGGCTGGCGATAACGCCGTCGGCGCGGCCATCGCGCTCGATCGCCTGGATCAGCGTCTTCAGGCCCAGGCGCCGCTCGTAGCCGTCGACGGTCTGCGGCGGCGCGACGCCGGGTTTGGCGAAGCCGGGATAGGCGATCAGCTGGCCATCGCCGGTGACCACAAGGTTGGACGCGCCCGGCAGAGTGCCGCGGATCGCATCGAGAAAGAAGCCCGTCAACTCGATCGAGGAGCCGAACGCGCCGACATACTGGCCGTGGACATAAACCGGCGTCAGGCACGCCGTCGCCAGCCGCTCGCCGTGCTTGTTCTGGATCAAGTGCTGCAGATTGGTGCAGCGCGTCGCGCGGGTGGGATCCTCGGTCGGCGAGGTCAGACTGGCCATCTGCTCGTGCGAGATGTCCAGGTTCGCCGGCGCGTCGTGGCGATAGAACATCAGATGGTCGGGCCGGTCCGGGCCGAACACCACCAGCCGCGTGGCGGGGGTGAAGAAGTAGAAGTTGTCGTAGACGCTGTGCGACGCCTGGCCAAAGCTGGAGACGATCGGGAACGCGGCGACAAAGGCCGCCTTTTCGATCTCCTGAATCTGGGCGCCGCGCGAAATGAACGCGCCCATGCCATAGGTCAGCGCGCCGCCGGATCCCGTCTCGCCGTCGAACACCTGCGGGCGGCTGCGGCGCGTGCCGTCGGCCTGCAGCGGGTAATAGACGTCCAGGAGGCGATCCACCTCGCCGGGCGACAGCCGGTCGACGCGGCGCTGCAACTCGATCGCCGCGGCGGCCTGCAGAGCGTTCAGATTGGAGAAGCGCTTCTCCACATTCTGGCTTCGCTCGCGCACATAGTCGGCCATGAAGCTGATCTGGCGCTTGGAAAGTTCCTGCTCGAAGACGACGAACGCCGCGACCGAGCCGAGCACTGTCACCACGAGCGACATCAGCCCGACGCCGATCAGAAAATTCCGGGAAAGAGACTTCATCGCGCCGAACCGCACCTCCATGCCCGTCTTTCTCTAGTCGAAAGACATTGAGGGGCCGTTACGAGCGGGCTTGCAGGTCCGAGAGCTCCGACCGAGGCCGGATCGTCTATCTCGATCCAGACGTCGGAGCGGGCGGCAGGTGTTCGCGCTCGAAGGTGATCGTGGTCATCTTGGCGTCCAGCCCCTGGACCACGGCCGGCGTCAGGTCATTGGCCAGATTGCCGCCAAGCACGGCCTCGCGCTGCAGCAGAAGACCGCACCCCTTGGCCTGATAGGCCGCCAGCACCACCGGCTGAATCGCCTGCTCGATCACGCCCATCGCCTTGGCCCGGGTCGCCTCAAGCTCGCGCGAGACCTGGGCCGCTTCGGTCTGCGCGGCCTGGGCGCGGGCCTGCAGCTGCTGCTGGCGATGCTGGATCTGCTGCGGGGGAAGGCTGGCCTGCTGGCCTTGCAGGGCCTTGGCCTCGCCTTCGAGGCGGCGGCGTTCGCCGTCGAAATTGGCCTGCGCCTTTTGGCCGAGCTGCCGCAGCCGCGCGGTCGCCGCCTGGCCCGCCAGCGACTGGGAGAGCACCGCCTCGCGGCTCAGCAGACAGACGCCTGGGATCAGCGGGCCGCCGAATCCGCCCTGCGACGCCTCCCGCCCGCCCACGGCGGGACTGGCCGGAGGGCTGACGCTCGGAGCGGCGGCTGGCGGGGTCGGAACCGTCGCAACCGGCGCCGGCTGCGCGGCGGCGGAATAGGCGACCGCCGCGACGATCGACGCCGCGCAGGCGGCAAGGCGGATTTTCGGCATCGACTGGACCTTGGTCTGACAGGGAGCTGCTGTTTAGAGCCTATCCGGGGCGACGCAAGGCGCCACGCCGATGCGTTTCGCCCCAAGGCGGGCGGATTTGGCGGTCAGGACGAGCGTCAACGATGTGATTTGGAGCCTTTTCATCCCAGACTGATCGCGCCGACCAAGACCGGGCAGGCCTCGCCGCGAGGCGCGCGTGGTTAAATTCGGACACGTCGAGCATCGTTTAGTGACACCCCGTTAGCCAATTTCTAAGAGTTCGGTTGCTCTTATAGGGTCGTGTCCGACAGAATATCTTCCGCCGATTGAAGTATTCCGCCGGACGGCCGCCGCTAACGTCGAGACACCGCCCGATGACCGCCCAGACCCGCATGCGACCCCGTGACGATGTCGGAACCGACCGCTCCGTCCGCAGCCTGCGCAGGCTGCAGCGGACCGGATCGACCAGCCGCGTACTCAATCTCCTCGCGATCACCGAGCGGCTGGAAGCCGCCGGCGGCGAGCCGGAAGCGCCGTTCTTCGTTTCGCCGATGCTGGCCCGCTCGCTGATTCTCAAGCACCGGCTGCGGCCCGACGAGTCCTTCCTGTTCGACGAGATGCGCATCAACGCCACCAAGGTCATCATCCCCTTCGAGCGGCACGATCTGGGCCTGGGCGCCCAGTCGGTGTTCGTCGGCCAACGCGGCTGGATCGACCAGCTGCGCATGGCCTGCGACGGCGCCCAGGGGTTCGCCAACGACATCGTCCTGCTGCAGGTCATCGACGAGCTGCCTTCGCTAGACCCCTTTCTCCTGCGCGAATATCTGCGCAGCCGCGGCCATTGGCCGGGGCCCAGCTATTTCGCCATCGCCCAGGCCGACATCGAAAAGATGCAGGCCTTCGTGGGCCAGGAAATCGTCGTGCTGATCAAGCTGGCTTTCCAGAAAGGCGCGGAAATGGGCACCCACACCGCCCGTCTGGTCGGCGCGATCCTGTCTAGCGAACTGGACGAGCGCCTGGACCCGCTTCGCCGCACCCTGATGCTCGACGGCGATGAATTCCGCGAAGGCGTGTTCAGCTGGAAGGGCTTTTTGTACTACAAGTGGATGATGCATAGCCTGTGGCCGCAGCTGACGGACGTCATCGCCGAGGTCGGCGCCATGACGACAACGGGGCCGAAGGACGCCGATCTGAGCGACTATGTGTCGCGCGCCAAGATCCGCCTGCAAAAGGCGATCAGCTTCCATCGCCAGCGGGTCGTCACCGCGCTCAAGGTCTATGACGACGCGTTCAACGACCTGACCGTCAACAGCCGGCCCCAGGCCTTCCGCGACTTTTTGCTGAAGGCGCCCAGCATGTTCATGAGCCTCGGCGAGAACGTCGGCGTCGTGTCGCACATCGCCAGCTACTGGCGCTATCGCTTTCCCCAGGGCAAGCGGCTCAACTGCCCGCTTGAGGAAGCCTCCAGCATCCTGCAGGAGTTCGAGGTCAGTCTCGGCGTGGGCGCGGCCGGCTAGAGCCTTTTTCATTCTATAGCGCGGCGCCCGCGCCTCGCCTTCGACGGACTGATCAGTACTTGTAGTTGAACTCCAGCCCGAAGGTCCTTGGCGTCCCGACGATCCCTTGGATGAAGCCCACGAAGCTGAGATCGAAGGCGTCCAGGAAGTATTTCTGGTCGGAGATGTTGTGGATATAGCCCGCCACCTCCCACCTTGAATTGTCGAACTGGTAGGCGATGCGGGCATTTTCCAGCCAGTAGCCTGACTGGGTGGTGTAGGGATCGTTGGTGATGTCGAAATACTGGTGGCTTTTGTAGTTGGCGCCGACCTGGAAATCGACCGCCCCCTCGCCCAACGGGACCTTGTAGTCGACCAGGCTGGACAGCGAGAAATGCGGCGAGACCGGCAGCTGTTTGCCGTCCAGGGGCACATTGCCAACGTCGGCCGCCAGGAGGACCTTATCCAGCCTGGTGTTGAGCCAGCCCATCTGGACCGAGGCGGTCAGGGCCGAGACCGGCCGGGCGGTTATCTGCAGCTCGACCCCCTGGGTATGGGCCTGTTCGGCGTTGTCGAGGACATTGACCGCCACGTTGTCCTGCGGGACCAGCACGAAGATCTGCAGGTCCTTGTAGTCATTGTAGAAGGCGGCGGCGTCGATGATCAGGCGTTTTTCAAAGAAGCTGGTCTTCAGCCCCAGCTCAAAGGCCGTCACCGTTTCGGGTCGCACCGGCTTGAGCTGCAGCGCGATCTGGGCCGGGTCCAGGCTGAGGAAGCTGCCGTTGAAATCGCCGCTCTTATAGCCGGTGGCGATGCTGCCATAGGCCAGGATGTCGTGGGTGATGTGATAGTCCAGCGCCGTGCGGTAGGAGAAGGCGCCGCTGCTGAGCGCCTCGTTGGCGTCCGCCAGGGTCGTCAGGGGACCAAAGTTGTTGATCCCCCCCTCCTGGTATTGGACCGAGCCATCGTAGTGGAAGGTCCGGTGTTCACCAGTGTAGCGGCCGCCCAGCGTTAAGGTGAGTTGGTCCGTGAACGAATAGGCGCCCTGGCCGAAGGCGGCGTAGGCGTCGGTGACCTGATGGCTGTTGTCGAAGGCCTGATAGGCGACAGGCGTACACGGGGTGGTTCCGAAAGACGGGGACCCTGGGCATCCCACGCCATCACCCGCGCCTGGGCCGAAAAATTTGTCGGCGTCCAGCAAAATGAAGATCGGCTGGTTCTGATACAGGTCCTCGTGAAGATAGTAGAGACCGGCGACCCAATTGTACTTGCTGGTCGTCTGGCCGACGTGGAATTCTTGGCTAAAGGTGTTAGACCGCACGCCAAAATTGATCTCCAGCAAACGGTTGGGCGAGGCGTCGCTGTCTTCGGGGTGGATCTTGTCATTGTGCTCGAATGAGCTCAGCGAGGTGAAGGTGAGCGAGCCCGCCGTATAGTCCGCCCGCAGATAGGAACCAAGGCTGTTCACCTTCAGGTGCTGGTTGCGGTTGAACGAGCCATCATAGAAGCCGCTCGGCGTGCCATAGCCAAAGATGTCAACGCAGCCGCCGGCGTAGGTTTGCGCGACCGTGCACTGGGCGCCCGTCGTCGGGTTCAGATCGCCGATATGCCGGTATTCGGTGACCCGGTTGTCGACCTGGCCTCCGTGGATGTTGAACAGGATCTTCAGATCGTCGTTGGGCTTGTACAGCAGCGCGACCCGCACGGCGTAGTTGTCGGCGCCGTTCTCATGGCCGCCGGTCAGGTCGTTGTGCATGTAGCCGTCGGAATTGTTGGTCACCAAGGCGATGCGGCCGTCGAGGCCCGGCAGCAGCGGCCCGCCGACCGCGGCTTCGGAATGGATGGTGTTGAACGAGCTGAATTCGAGATGGGCGTCGCCGGTGAACTGATCGGTGGGCTTGGCTGTTACGAAGTCGATGGCGCCGCCGCTGGTGTTGCGGCCGTAGAGGGTGCCCTGGGGTCCCTTCAGCACCTCGATCTGGTCCAGGTCGAAGGTCTGGAAGGTCTGCGACGCCGGCGCGCTCAGATAGACTTCGTCGACATAGATCCCGTTGGGTCCGGCATTGTTGGTGTCGTAGTCGTTCAGCCCGATCCCCCGGATGGCGATGATCGGCTGGTTGCCGGGTCCGGCCGGCAGGGCGATGTCGACGTTCGGGGTGACCTGGCCCAGATCGATCGACGACTTGATGCCCAGGGCCTGGATGTCCTTGGCGGTGAAGGCCTGGACCGAGACGGGGACGTTCTGGATGTTTTCGCTGCGTCTTTGCGCGTGCACCACCACCGTCTCGACTTCGCTGCTGGCGGCGTCGGCCGCCAGCGCCAGCGTCGGCGTCGCCAGCCAGGACAGGGCGGCCAGCGCGGTTCCGGCCATCAGCGCGCGCAGCGCGCGCCGGTTCGTGTCATGTGCCATCTTAGACCCCCTCATTCCCAAAGTTCGAAACCGCCTGGATCAGCGATCCCCCAGTTCCACCGCCTTGGCGGCGATATGCTCCGCGGTCAGTCCGTAGCGCGCGAACAGGTACGGCGTTGAGCCGCCCTCGGCGAACACGTCTTGCACCCCGATCATCCCGAAGCGCGGGGCGACGCCCGCCAGCGCCAGGGTCTCGGCGACCGCCGAGCCCAGCCCGCCGATCACCGAGTGGTTCTCCGCGGTGATCAGCACGCGGTGGCGCCGGGCCAGGTCCAGGACCAGGTCTCGATCCAGCGGCTTCAGCGTCGCGAAATTGGCTACGGTGGCCGAAACACCCTTGGCCGCCAGCAGTTGGGCGGCCGCCAGGGCCTCCTTGACCATCATGCCGCTGGCCGCGATCGCCACGTCCGAGCCGGCGGTCAGGATCTGGCCCTTGCCCAGTTCCAGCGGCATCATCGGGACGGTCTCGTCGGGCCGGCCGGCGGCGATGGCCATGCGCAGATAGACCGGGCCGTCATAGTCCAGCGTGGCGCGCACCGCCGCGGCGATCTGCTCGGGCCCGGCCGGCTCGATCACCGCCATGTTCGGCAGCGCCCGCATCAGCGCCACATCGTCGATCGCCTGGTGCGAGACGCCCAGCGAGGTAGCCAGGCCCGGAATGAACCCGACCAGCTTGACTGGCAGCTTGGGATAGGCCGCCTGCATGGCGATCTGGTCGTAGACCCGGCGGGTGATGAAGACGCAGAAGCTGTGGGCGAAGGCGATCTGGCCAGTGCGGGCCATGCCCGCGGCGACGCCGACCATATTGGCTTCCTGGATGCCGAGCATGAAGTAGCGCTCGGGGATCTGGTCGCGGAACAGATAGGTCTCGGTCGGCTGGGTCAGGTCCGCGCCCAGGCAGACGATGCGCTCGTCGGCCTTGGCCTCGGCGAGCAGCGCCTTGCCGTAGGACCGTGCGCTCAGCGCCTCCTGGCGATAGGTCCGCGCGTCTTTGAAACCGCCAACGCTGTCATTGGAGACAATTTCGCTCATGCGGGCGCGTCCTCGAGGATCGCCAGCGCCTTCGCCGCGTCCTCCTCGGTCAGGCGGGCCATGTGGCTGAGCTGGCCCTCGACGAACGGCACGCCGCAGCCGGCCAGGGTGTTGGCGACGATCAGCGTCGGCTTGCCTTTGGCCGCCCGCGCCTGGTCCAGCGCGCCCAGCAGCTGGTCCATGCGATTGCCGTCGACCTCCAGCGCGTTCCAGCCGAAGGCCTCGAACTTGGCGCCGATCGGGTCCAGCCTGACCACCTGGTCGGTGTGGCCCTCGACCTGCATGAAGTTGCGGTCGAGGATCAGGCACAGATTGTCCAGGCCGAAGCCGCCGGCGCTGAGCGCCGCTTCCCAAACCTGGCCCTCCTGCAGCTCGCCGTCCCCCAGGATCACATAGACCCGATAGTCCTTGCCGCGCCGCTGGCCGCTCAGGGCCATGCCGACGGCCACCGACAAGCCCTGGCCCAGCGAGCCGCAGGTGGCCTCGATCAGCGGGCCGACGCGTTCGGAGGCGTTGACCTCGAACGGGGAGCCGTCATCGGTATAGGTCTCCAGCACCTGAGGCGGCAGCAGGCCGCGCTCGACCAGCGTGGCGTAGAAGATCGCGGTGTTGTGAGCGGTCGACAGGACGCACCGGTCGCGGTCCGGCCAGTCGGGCTGATCCTCGCGCAGGCGAAGCTCGGAGAAATAAAGCGCGGTGAACAGGTCCGCCGCGCCCAGGCCCTGCTGCAGATAGCCGATCCGCACCCGGGCCACCATCCGCACGACCTGGCGACGCAGATTGCGCGCGCGCTGCTCCAGCTCTGCCAGGGAATAGGCGTTGCGGCTCATGCTGTTAAGCTCCTCCCCCGTTGGGGGAGGGGGACCACGAAGTGGTGGAGGGGGCCTTGCCGGAAAGCTCTCTACGGCCGCAAATCCCCCTCAGTCGCTTCGCGCCAGCTCCTCCAACGGGGGAGCAGCTTTTCGTGGACGGCTCCATCCCCACGTTATCGCCCCAAATTCTCATGCGTTCAAAAAGGCCAGCTTTTCGATCGGCTCCAGGGTCGGCGCCTGGACCTTGAGCGCCTTGAACGACGCGTCGGCGGCGTCCAGCACCTGTTCGATGTCGGCCGGCGTCATCGCCGCGCAGAGGAACATGTTATGCCAGGGATGCACGTAGACCCCGCGCTTCAGCATCTCGCTTGACCAGCAAAAGCCCTTGCGCAGGTCCTTGTCGTCGTCGAACAGGAACAGCGGCATGGTCACCGGCCCGGTCTGGCGCAGGCCAAAGCCGTGCGCCTCGGCACGTTCGGCCAGGCCAGAGCGCAGCATGACGCCCAAGGTGTTGATCCGCTCCAGATAGTCGCTGCCCGTGACCCGCTTCAGGGTCTCGATCGCCGCGGCCATCGGCGCGGCCTGGTACCAGAAAGACCCCGTGACGAAGATGTGCGACGCCGCCTTGCGCGCCTTGTCGGAGCCGAGCAGCGCCGAGATCGGATGGCCGTTGGCGAAGCACTTGCCCCAGGTCGAAAGGTCCGGCTGCACGCCGACGGTGGACCAGCTGCAGTCGCGGGCGATGCGCAGGCCGGCGCGGACATCATCGACGATCAACAAAGCGCCTGTCTGGTCGCAGAGCTCGCGCGCTCGGCGGGCGTATTCCACCTCAGGCAGGACCTGGTCGATGAAACCGTCGTGCTTCAGCGGCGCGGCGATGATGGCGGCCAGGTCGTCGCCGGCCGCGGCCACCGCCGCCTCCAGGCTGGCGACGTCATTATAGGTGCAGAAGATCTGATGCGCCTTGTCCTCGGGCGTGGTGCCGTGCGGACGCGGGGTGCACCAGGGCGCGGCGCCGTGATAGGCGCCCTTGGCCATCACCAGCACCTTCTTGCGGGTATGGGCGCGGGCGACGACCATGGCCATCGAGGTGGCGTCGGTGCCGTTCTTGCAGAACATCGCCCAGTCGGCGTGGGTGACCATGGCGGTGAAACGCTCGGCCAGCTCGACGATCAGTTCGGTCGGGCCAGTTAAAGTGTCGCCGATTTCCATCTGGCGCACATAGGCGGCGTTGATCTCGGGATCGCCGTAGCCGAACAGGTTCGGGCCATAGGCGCACATCATGTCGATCAGCTCGTTTCCGTCGGCGTCCCACAGGCGCGCGCCCTTGGCCTTGGAGAAGAATTGCGGATAGTCGTCGGGCAGCATGCCGACCGCCTGGTGGCCATACATGCCGCCGGGGATCACTGCTTGGGCGCGCTCGCGCAGCTCGTGGTCCTTGCTGTTTCGACGGTCCATGGGGCGCTCCCTTTGCCAGAAAGATAGCTTTGACTAGCATACCTGTTAAGTTATTCAACAGCCGATCCAGCGCCGCTGGTGTAGGATCGTCGTCGAACACTGGACGGATGCGCGAATTGAACTCAAAAACCCAACTCCAGCGTGAACCGCGGCGGATCGACGTGGTCGCGCCGCGCCAGGACCGCGCGGTGCAGACCTATGAGCGGCTGCTGGACGTGGCCGGCGAGCTTTTGGCCGAGCTGGGCATCGAGCGAATCTCGACCAATCTGATCTCGGCGCGCGCCGGCATGACCCCGCCGGCCCTCTACCGCTATTTCCGCGACAAGTACGCGGTGCTGGAGGCCCTGGGCCGGCGGCTGATGGACCGCCAGAACGCGGTGCTGTTCGCCTGGCTCGACAAATACGGCCCCCTGGGCGTGGACGCCCTCAGCGAGGCGGTAGAAGAGCTGATGCGCGACACCGCCAAGGTCACCGCCAGCGAGGTCGGCGCGGTCTGGACCCTCAGGGCCCTGCGCGCCGTGCCCCAGCTGACCCATGTGCGCATCGAATCCCACCGCCTGGTCACCGACCGGATGGCCGAGGTCTATGCCCCGCTACTGCCAGACCTGGCGCCCGAAGTGCTGTGGCGGCGGCTTAGGATCTCCGTCGAATTCGGCTTCGCCGCCGACGAGATGCTCAACGAAGAAACCCTGATCCCCCGCGACGACATCCTAAGGGACGCGGCGGCGATCCTGCGGCATTCGCTGCTGCCGTAGAAGGGTGCGGAAGGCGGACGCTTAGGACCTCCGCCCCGGGTGGACCGGCCGCGTCGACCTCTGGACCCCGCTAGGTAAGTCGCTCGGGCGGCTGGAGTTCGCCCGTTTCGTCCTGCACGTGCAACTGAACAGGCAGGCCAGAGGATTGGCCCGCGAGACGACGGGCAGCCCGCTCGGCGCTCTTGCGCGTCTTGTAAGAACCGAATCGGAGATGATCGCCGATGATGATCCACGCGCCGAATTGTTGGACGACGCCGTAGTACAGTTCCGCCATGGTGAACTCCTTGGCTGAAGTTCAAATGTCGCGGAGGGTCGTGTTGATAGTGAGGCGGGTTAGGAATTGCCCACAAACCCACCCTCGCGACCGGCCCAAGTCGCAAACAAACCGGTCTCGAACCGCGGACCCTTTGGCTTAAAACTCCACGTCCAACTCCTCCACCTCATCCGGCTCCAGCTGCGCGGCCTTGGTCCATTCGACCATGGCCGGCAGGGCCGCGATGCGGTCGCGATAGGCGGCGCAGGCCGGGTCCAGCTTGACGTCATAGGTCAAGAACCGCGTGCAGACCGGGGCGTACATGGCGTCGGCCATGGTGGGCTCGCCGAACAGGAACGGGCCGCCGGAGGCTTCCAGACACCCGCGCCAGATGGCCAGGATGCGGTCGACGTCCAGCTGGGCGCCGGCCCAGACCTTGAAGCCCGGGTGACGGCCCTTGAGGTTCATCGGCAAGGCCGCGCGCAGGTTGGCGAAGCCTGAGTGCATCTCGCCGCTGACCGAGCGGCACCAGGCCCGCTTGGCGCGATCCTTGGGCATCAGGCCGCTGTCGGGCAGGATTTCCTGCAGGAATTCGGCGATCGCCAGGGTGTCCCAGACCTCGGTCCCCTCATAGGACAGGCACGGGACCAGAAACGAGGGTGACAGCAGCAGCAGTTCCGCCCGCGACGAGGCGTCGTCGATGGGCAGCATGACGGTCTCGAAGCTGAGGCCGGCCATTTTGCACAGCAGCCAGCCGCGCAGCGACCACGACGAATAGTTGCGGCTGCTGATGGTGAGGGTTACCTTGGCCATCGCGGGTTCCTGGCGTTCGTTCGCATTGGCGTACGATCCGGGCCATCCAGGGTCCAATCCCCCGGGCGGCGACGGAACGGCGGGCCCCGATCGTCTCATTTCCAGGCAGTCTGGGCCAGAGGGCGCCTAAACAAACGACGCCTGCCGCTAAGCGTTCGCACGCGGCGTTTGCGAGGGCGGCAGGCGGCGACTTCGCCTGTTGGATTTGGGACACGGGACAATGGCGCCGTTTATGCCGCATGTTGGCGTACGTAGCCTTTGGCGCCCCAAACGTGGGATCGATGCAGTACCGAGCCTTTCAGGCCCAGGCCGACATGATGGCGCCGGCCAGGATGCTGGCCCAGGCCGCCGGCGACCTGCTGTCGCTGGGACCGCCCTGGCTGCGCACGGCGCCGCCGCTGTCGCACCTGGCCGCGGGCTGGGAGATGCTGGCCCGCGCCGGCCTGACCCACGCGCGGCCGTCCTACGGCTTCGACACGGTGATGGTTGGCAATCAAAAGGTCGCGGTGACCGAGCACGCGGTGGTTTCCACCCCGTTCGGCGACCTGGTCAATTTCCGCAAGGAAGGGGTGACCGACCAGCCGAGGATCCTGCTGGTGGCGCCCCTGTCCGGGCATTTCGCGACCCTGCTGCGCGGCACGATCGAGACGCTGTTGCCCGAGAACGACGTCTTCATCACCGATTGGCGCAACGCCCGCGACGCGCCTCTGTCGGCAGGCGCGTTCGGGTTCGACGAGTATGTCGAGCATGTGATCAATTTTCTTCAGGCGATCGGCCCCGGCGCGCATCTGGTCGGGGTCTGCCAGCCCTGCGCCCACGCCCTGGCGGCGGTGGCGATCATGGCCGAGAACGACGATCCGGCGACCCCGCTGACCATGACCCTGATGGCCGGACCGGTGGATACGCGGGTCAGTCCGACCAAGGTCAACGACCTGGCCAAGACCCATCCGATCGAATGGTTCGAGAAGAACCTGATCTCCACCGTACCCGCCCGCTACGCCGGCGCGGGCCGCCGGGTCTATCCGGGCTTCGTCCAGCTGACCGCCTTCGTGCTGATGAATTCCGGCCGGCACATCGACGCGCATATCGACATGTACACCAACCTGGCGACCGGTCGGCTGGAGCAGGCCGAGACCTCCAAGACCTTCTATGACGAATATTTCGCGGTGCTGGACCTGACGGCGGAGTTCTACCTGGAGACCGTCAACCGGGTGTTCCAGGAACACCTGCTGCCGCTTGGAAAACTCGAATGGCGCGGCCGCAAGGTCGATCCGGGCGCGATCCGGCGCACCGCCCTGTTCACCGTCGAGGGCGAGCGCGACGACATCTGCTCCGTCGGCCAGACAGTCGCCGCCCACCCGCTGTGCACGGGCATCTTTCCGAACCGCAAACGCCACCACCTGCAGCCGGGGGTGGGGCACTATGGGGTGTTCAGCGGGCGGAAGTGGTCGAGCCAGATTTATCCGATTTTGCGGAACGTGATTTTGGCGAACAGCTGAGGGTGCGTCGACCTTGCTGCTCCCCCGTTGGGGGAGCTGGCGCGAAGCGACTGAGGGGGTCTTGGGGCTGGCGAGACCCCTCCGGCAAGGCCCCCTCCACCACGCTACGCGTGGCCCCCCTCCCCCAGCGGGGGAGGAGCTTTGCTCCCACCGTCCCTTACATCGCCGGCACCACGTCAACCGCGACCTTCAGGTTCTGCTCGCCGGCGCCCAGGATGACCCCGTCGATGGGGGCGGTGTCGGCGCTGTCGCGGCCAACCGCCAGCATGATGTGGTCGCCGGCCACGACCAGATCGTTGGTCGGATCGAAACCGATCCAGCCGACCGTCTCGCCGCACCAGAGCCAGACCCAGGCGTGGGTGGCGTCCGCGCCTTCCAGCCGCCTACGGCCGGGCGGCGGGGTGGTGCGCAAATAGCCGGTGACGTAGGCCGCGGGCAGGCCGACGCCGCGCAGGGCGGCGATCATGATGTGGGTGAAATCCTGGCAGACCCCGCGCCGGGCCTCGAAGGCGGCGATCGCCGGGGTCCGCACCCCCGTGGCCTCGGGGTCGTAGACGAATTCCTGCTTGATGCGCCGCATCAGGTCGGACGCCGCCTCGACGATCGGGCGGTCGGGCAGGAAGCTTTCCAGGCCGAAGGCGGTGATCGGCGGCAGGACCGGCGCGGCGTTCGTGGGATAGAGGAAGTGCGCGGGCGCCTCCAGGCCGAGCGCCGTCGAGGCGAAAGCCGCCTCGCGCACCGCCTCCCAGCCCAGGCCGTCGAAGGGCAGAAAGGGCGCTGGCCGGTTCACCTCGACCCGCGAGCGGGCCTCGATGGTCAGTTCGGTATGCGCGGTCTCGACGGCCACGGTCATCACCCGCTCGCCGAACGGCCCCACATGGGTGCGCGAGCGCGCCGGGCGCGGCGTGATGGCGATGGTGGTCTCCAGCACCTGCTGGGCCGCCGTTTCGCGCGGCGTCAGGCGCAGCACGCAGCGGGCGAAGGTCACCGCCGTGGTGTAGCGATAGGTGGTGCGATGGCGGACGTTGTAGATCAAGCCAGACCGCTCAGCTTCTTGGTGGGGACCGCATTGGGGCCTTGCAGGAAATAGCGGACCGCGATCGCGTCGGACAGCTGCAGCAGCCGCTGCTCGAACGCCAGGGCCTTGCGGGTGTCCAGGCGCGCGGCGTCCTCGGTCTCGACATCGCTGGACAGACGCGCCAGCAGGCGGCCGGGCTCCTCCAGCATGCCGTCCTCCACCAGGGTGGGCAGGGCCGAGAGATGGTCTTTCAACGCCACGATCTGAAAGGCCAGCGAGCGCGGATTGAACGGGTCCAGCATGATCAGGTCGCGCACCGGCGTCAGGGCCACCCCGACCAGATAGCGCGCCCGATAGGTGATCTGGCTGTCGGCCAGGTCGAGCAGCAGGTCCAGGTCGTCCAAGGTGGCGTCGGCGGCGGCGAACTGGCGCATGAAGCGGCAGGCGTTGACGCCGCGCTCGATCCGCCGGCCCATGTCGAAAAACCGCCAGCCGGCGACGCGGTTCATGTTTTCCTGGGCCAGGCCCGACAATCCCGCCAGAGCCTGCAGGGCCTGTTCGGCCGCCTCCAGCGCCGCGGCCTCCGACGGCCGCTCGCCACCGTGGCCGCCCAGCCGGTTCTCCAGGTCGACCAGCAGGGTCCAGAAATCGGCGGACAGGCGCTCGCGCATGCTGGCGGCGGTGCGGCGCGCGTCGCGCACCAGCGAGATCACCGAGCCATAGGCCGCCTCGTCATAGAGCGTGGCCGAAGCGGCGTCGGCGGCGCGGCCGCCCAGCGCGTCTTCCTCGACCGCGCCCCAGTCGATCAGCAGGCTTTGCAGCCGCTCCAAGGTTTCGCCCGAGCCGTGCAGCGCGGCTTCGGAATCCATCAAGCTGGTGCACAGGCTGCGCACCAGGCGCAAGGTCGCCTCGGCTCGCTCCAGATAGCGGCCCAGCCAGAATAGATTGTCCGCAGCCCTGCTGGGCAAATGGCCCAGGATGCGGCGAACCTTGATGTCCTCGCGGTCGGCCAGCAGCGAGACCCGGTCGACGGGGTCGTCGGACAGGACCCAGACGTCGGCGGTGCGCGCGCCCTCGCCCATGAAGATGGCCCGCGCGTCCAGCCGGTCGGAGGTTCGGCAAAAGCCGCCGGGCATGATTTTCCAGCCGTCCTTGGTCGCCGCGGCGAAGACCCGCAGCACGAACGGGCTGGGCGCCAGACGGCCGTCGCGCCAGACCGGCGTGGTCGAAAGGCTGACCACCTCCTGGCCGACATAGTCCACCGGCCGCTCGCGCATCGCCGTCAGCAGGACTTCGCGCTCGGCGGGCCCCAGGTCGCTCAACAGCCGGGGCCCGCTGGAGGCCGGTCCGCGGCCCTGGTCGGTGAAGGCGCCGGCGATCGCCAGATCAGCCAGATTGCGCTCGACCAGCGCCCGCTCCGACGGCTGGCCGCACCACCAGGTGGCCACATTGGGCAGTTTCAGGCTCTCGCCCAACAGCTTGCGGCAGATCGCCGGCAGGAAGCTGAGCAGGGCCGGCGATTCCACCAGACCCGAGCCGGGCAGATTGGCCACCACAACCCCGCCGGCGCGGATCGCCTCCAACAGCCCCGGCACGCCCAGACGCGAGGCGTTGTTCAGCTCCAACGGATCGACGAAATCGGCGTCCACCCGGCGCCAGACGACATCGGCCCGCTTCAGCCCGTCGATAGTGCGCAGATAGACCTGGCCGTCGCGCACCACCAGATCGTCGCCCTGGACCAGCAGGAAACCCAGATAACGGGCCAGATGGGCCTGCTCGAAATAGGTCTCGCTGAAGGGACCGGGCGTCAAAAGGCAGATGCGCGGGTCGCTGCGCGCCGCCGAGGCGGCCAGGCCGTCGCGGAAATCGTTGAAGAAGGGCGCCAGGCGCCGCACGTTCATGGCGTTGTAGAGATTGGGATAGGCCCGCGAGAGCACCAGCCGGTTCTCCAGCGCGTAGCCCGCGCCCGACGGGGCCTGGGTGCGATCGCCCAGCAGCCACCAGCGTCCGTCCGGCCCCCGGCCGAGATCGGCGGCGTAGAGGTGCAGGTAGCGGCCCCCCGGCGGCGCGACGCCCCGCATGGCGCGGACATAGTCGGCCCCGCCGGTCACCGCCGCGGCCGGCAGGTCGCCCTCGGCCACCAGCCGCGCCTCGCCATAGAGGTCGCGCAGCACCGCCTCCAAAAGGGTCGCGCGCTGCTCGACGCCGCCGGCGATCTCGGCCCACTCGGCCTCGCCCAGGATCAGCGGCAGCGGACTGAGCGGCCAGGACCGCTCGTTCTCCTCGCCATAGATGCGATAGGAGACGCCGGTGTCGCGGATATGGCGGGTGGCCAGGCTGAACCGGTTCTCGAACTCGCCGGGCGGGAATTCCGCCAGGCCGCCCAGATAGCGCAGCCAGTAGTCTCGCGGCCGGCCGTCCTTGCCGATCAGTTCGTCAGGGATACCCAGCAGCGGCCGGTATTCGCGCAGCCAACCGGTCAGCCGCGCCGCGGACTCCCGGTCCAGCATGCCGGGCTCCGGTCGCACAGCCTGGCGCTCACTGGTCAACGGGACGTCTCAGGTCCAGCGTCATCGGAAACTCGCCCCCCGCCTCCTCGCGCGGCGGGTTGATCAGGCCCGGCGTGTGGCCGTGCGCCTGGAACCGCGCCTCCCGCCTAGCCTGCGCCTCGTAGACGTTGACGGGAAAGGTATCGTAGCTGCGCCCGCCGGGGTGGGCGACATGAAACACGCAGCCGCCGAGCGAGCGGCGGTTCCACCGGTCGATCACGTCGAAGGTCAGCGGCGCGTCAACCTCGAGCGTCGGGTGCAGGCCGCTGGGCAGCTTCCAGGCCTTGTAGCGGACGCCCGCCACAGCCTCCCCAGAGGGCCCCCCGGTCAGGGTCATTGGCAGGGCGCGGCCGTTGCACGCAATGATATGGCGCTCGGGAATGAAGCCCTCCGCCCGCACCTGCAGGCGCTCCACCGAGGAATCCACGAAGCGCACCGTCCCGCCGGCGCCGCTCTCCTCGCCCATCACATGCCAGGGCTCCAAGGCGTGGCGCAGCTCCAGGCGGACGCCGCCATACTCCACCTGGCCATGCACCGGGAAGCGGAAGGCGCGCTGGGCCTCGAACCAGACCGGGTCGAAGGCGTAGCCGGCCCGGTTCAGATCGCCTAGCACCTCCTGCAAATCGCTCCAGACATAATGTTCCAGCATGAAGCGGTCGTGCAGGCCGGCGCCCCAGCGCACCAGCCGGCCGCTCTGCGGCTCGCGCCAGAACCAGGCGATCAGGGCGCGGATCAGCAGCTGCTGGGCCAGGCTCATCCGAGCATCCGGGGGCATTTCGAAGCCGCGGAATTCGATCAGGCCGAGCCGCCCCGCCGAACCGTCGGGGGAGTAGAGCTTGTCGATGCAGATCTCGGTGCGATGGGTGTTGCCCGTCACATCTACCAACAGGTTGCGCAGCAGCCGGTCGACCAGCCAAGGCGCCGGCGTCTCGTCCTTGCGGCCCTTCTTGCCGCCGGGGGACGGGATGGCCGCCAGCGCGATTTCCAGCTCGTACAGGCTTTCGTGCCGCGCCTCGTCGACCCTGGGCGCCTGGCTGGTGGGCCCGATGAACAGACCCGAGAACAGGTAGGACAGGGCCGGGTGCCGCTGCCAATAGAGCAGTAGGCTCTTCAGCAGATCCGGGCGGCGCAGAAACGGCGAGTCGGCGGGTTTCGACGCGCCGATCACCACGTGGGCGCCGCCACCGGTGCCGGTATGGCGCCCGTCGATCATGAACTTGTCCGCCCCCAGACGGCAGGCGCGGGCGTCCTCGTAGAGCGCGGTGGTGACATCGACCGCCTGGCGCCAGCTGGTCATCGGCTGGATGTTGACCTCGATCACGCCGGGGTCGGGCGTGACCTTGAGCACTTCGAGGCGCGGATCGGCCGGCGGCGCATAGCCTTCGATCCGGATTGGCTGACCGGCGGCAGCGGCCTCGACCTCGGCGAGCAGCTCCAGATAGTGCTCCAGCTTCTCCACCGGCGGCATGAAGATGTGGAGGATCCCGTCGCGCGGCTCGACCGTCAGGGCGGTGCGGACAACGGCTTTGGCCGCCCGCTTCTGGGCCAGCTGTTTTTCGTTCACCCCCTCGGCGCCGCGCGCAAAGGCGTCGTCATAGCTGGGCAGGACCCCGCGTTCCTCGAACGGATCCTGGGCGACGACGTGCGGATAGTCCTTGGGATCCACCTCGGGCAGGGCGGCCAGCGGCAGGCGGAAGCCCACCGGCGAGTCGCCCGGGATTAGATAGAGCCGCTCGCGCCGGAACCGCCAGGCCTCGCTGATCCACTCGCGGCCGGCGCTCTTTTCCTTCCAGCGACGGATCGGCAGCACATAGCCGACCGGCTTGGACGGCCCTTCGCTCAGTATGCGGATCATGCGCGCACGGCCGGCGGGATCGTCCAGCTCGGGGTCGGTCAGGTCGACATTGATCGGCGCCTCGCCCTCCTTGCCCAACCAGTGCAGCGGGTCCTCGTAGGCCGGCGAGACATGGCCCGGATCGACCCCCAGCCGGTTGGCCAGGCGGCCGATGAAATACTCGGCCTGGGCCCGGCCCGCGGTTTTCGGCCGCCGTTCCGAGGCGATCAGGCCCACGTCGCGCCAGACCGGCAGGCCGTCGCGCCGCCAATAGAGCGCGAAGGCCCAGCGCGGCAGCGGCTCGCCGGGATACCATTTGCCCTGTCCGTAGTGCAAAAGGCCGCCCGGCGCGAAGCGCGCGTGCAGCCTCCGGATCAGGTCGTCCGAGAAGGTCTGCTTGGTCGGCCCGAACGCCTCGGTGTTCCACTCCGGCGCCTCGAAATCGTCCACCGAGACGAAGGTCGGCTCGCCGCCCAGGGTCAGGCGGACGTCCTGGGCGACGAGGTCCGCGTCCACCTGGTCGCCCAGCCGATCCAGCGCCCGCCACCGCTCATCCTCGAACGGTTTGGTGATCCTGACCGGCTCGACCAACCGGGTGACGGTCATTTCGAAGCCGAACTCCACATTGGCCGGCTCGACCACGCCGCTGATCGGGGCGGCGGAGCGGTAGTGCGGCGAGGCGCACAACGGCAGATGACCCTCCCCGCAGAACAGGCCCGAGGTGGCGTCCATGCCGACCCAGCCGGCGCCCGGCAGATAGACCTCCGCCCAGGCGTGCAAGTCGGTGAAGTCGTGCTGGGTCCCCTGGGGTCCCTCGATCGGGTCGATATCGGCCTTGAGCTGGATCAGGTAGCCGGAGACGAACCGCGCGGCCAGGCCCAGGGTGCGCAGGATCTGGACCAGCAGCCAGGCGCTGTCGCGGCAGGAGCCGGAGCCGAGCGACAGGGTCTCTTCCGGGTTCTGCACGCCCGGCTCCATGCGCACCACATAGCGCACGTCGCGCTGCAGCCGCGCGTTCAGGTCGACCAGGAAGTTGACCGTGTTCGGCGCCGGCAGCGTCAGGCCCGCGACCAGCGCCTGCAACAGGGGTCCCGTCTCCTCGACGTTCAGATAGGCGGCCAGTTCGGTGGCCAGGTCCGGCTCATAGGCGAAGGGCAGGGTCTCGGCGTAAGGCTCGACGAAGAAATCGAACGGATTGATCACCACCATGTCGGCGGTGAGGTCGACCTCGACGCAGAACTCCCGCGCCGGCTCGGGGAACACCAGCCGGGCCAGCCAATTGCCGTGCGGGTCCTGCTGCCAGTTGATGAAATGCTCGGCCGGGGTGATGTTCAGCGCATAGCTGGGGATGCGGGTGCGGCAATGCGGCGCCGGGCGCAGGCGCACGACCTGGGGCCCCAGCACCACGGGTCGGTCGTAGCGGTAGCGGGTCACATGGTGCAGCGCGGCGATAATCGACAAAGTCCACTCCCGGCCGATCGCGATTCCCGGCGCGGGCGTACCCTGAAGCCGCATCGTCCGCGATTACAAGGGCTCCGCGGCGCCGGCGCGGAGGAACCCGCCAAATGAACGGCGAACATGCAGCGCTTTTGGCGCGGCTGCGCCAGGCGGCCCGGCCCACCTCGCCGGAACATCATACCATCGACTCCTACAGCGGCAGCGGGCATCTGTTCTATGACGTCTCTGCGCCCGATCAGCGGGCGATCGCGAGGCGATGGCTGGCCGCGCACAAGACGATGACATCAGCCGACTTTCTGATCGTGGTCGACAGCCTATTCGGCGGCGAGTCTCACGAGGAAAAGACCCTGGCGGCGATCCTGCTCGGCTGTCACCCGAAGGGGCGGCGTGACGCGCGTCCGGACGATGTCGACCGCTGGCTCGGCCGCCTGAACGGCTGGGCGGAGATCGACAGCCTGTGCCAGAACGTGTTCGGCGCCGATGAGATGATCGCCGATTGGCCAGGCTGGAAGCGCCTGCTCGAACAGCTCTCACGGGACGCGAACGTCAACAAGCGCCGCGCCGCGCTTGTGCTGCTCAACAGTCCCGTTCACTACACGGACGATGCGCGGTTTCGAGACCTGGCGTTGGTTTTCGTCGACCGGCTGAAGGTCGAGCGCGACATCCTGATCACCAAGGCCGTGTCCTGGCTGCTGCGATCGATGATCACCCGGCACCGCGGCGCGGTCGAAGCCTGCCTCGCCGAACACGGGCCGTCGCTGCCCGCGATCGCGGTTCGCGAGACGCGGACCAAGCTTGTGACCGGGACCAAGTCGGGACGGGGGCGGGGACGAGCCCGGGCTTGAGCCGGATCAGCGCCGTTGTTTCACTCGCACGGGTAGGGGTCTGCGCGCGGGCGCCAGGGCTAGGTCTTGCAGCGCTTGATGGACCACCAGGACGCCTTCGTCGATCCAACCGAGGATGCGGCGCTCCAATTCTGGGCGACGACGATTTGGCCGCCGCGCGACCGGGGCGCTGGACTGCGGCGAAGCTGAGGAGACCCCGGCGGCCAGCCTTCCAACGGAATCCAGAAAATTGATCAACGCCCGCATCAGCGCCTCCCGCCGGCTCGGCGTCGCCTCGCGACCCATCTCCCGTTCGGCGGCGGCCAGTAAGATCGCCTGCTTGTCCGGGAAGTACTGATAGAGCGTGCCGATGCTGACCCCGGCGCGTTCGGCGACGGCGGCGGTGTTGAACCCGGCCGGGCCGTCCCGCTCCAGAATCTGAGACGCGGCCTCCAAGATCGCGTCCCAGGTCGCCCGCGACCGCGCCTGCTTCGGGCTACGTCGTTGAAAAGTTTCAGGATCCGGCGCCATACGGGGCGACCTCCAAACGCGAATGCCCAGCGCCACACTAACCGGTCAGTCTTTGGCGTCAACGAGAGCGGAGCCGCGTCATGCCGGAGCAGTCCCAACGCGAAGTCGAAAAGCCCGCGTCCGTCCTGACGTTCGAGGACGTGGACGTCGCGCGCTGCTATGCGCACCGTCCGCCCTACGCCCCTGCCCTGTACGACGCCCTGTTGGACGCCATACCGGGCAGACGCCGCGCCCTCGACCTGGGCTGCGGGCCGGGCAAGATCGCCATCGTTCTCGCCGACCATTTCGCGCGGGTCACGGCGCTCGACCCATCCGGCGCCATGATAGACGCCGGGCGCCGCGCCGACGCCGGGCGCCATGGCAACATCGCCTGGGCCCACATGCGCGCCGAGGATATCGACGCGAACGGACCCTACGACCTCGTCACCGCCGGGACCGCGATCCACTGGATGCGGCACGGCATCCTGTTTCCAAAGCTTGCCGCCATGACGCCCGTCCTGGCGGTCATCTCCGAAGGCGGACCTGAGCATCTGCACGCGACGTGCGGGCGCGAGGCGTGGGACGACTTCCTTGCGCGGTGGTTGGCGCGCGTGGGGCGGACCTACGACCGGTCAGCGTTTGAGGCCGAGGGACGGCGCTATGAGCCCTGGTTGGAGATCGCCGGGCGAGAGCGTTTCGCCTTCACCTTCCGCCAGAGCGTCGAGGATTTCATCGCCTGCCAACACTCGCGCGCCACCTGGGCCCGCGTGGCGATGGGCGAGGCGTTGGCCGACGAGTTTGACCGCGCATTGGACGCGTTGATGCGACCCTGCGCACGGGACGGCCTGCTGGACCTGGAACTGGTCTCCGAGCTGGTCTGGGGGGGGCCGCGAGCCATGCAACGGTGAGCTTCCAATAAACCCGCTCCGCAGTCTATGGTTGCTCGTTGACGGGGGGGGCATATGAGGCGAGTTTTATGGGCGGCGGCGCTCGCGCTTTGCGCCAGCGCTGCGCAGGCCGCCGACAAACCGGCATTTCTGCCGCCGGCGTCGTGGGTGCATCCAGCCCCACCGTACCCGGGGACTTCCGCCGATAGCGCGGCGACCCGTCTGCTGCTGTTCGACCAGCAGGCTCATTTCGGGCCCGAAGGGGTGTCGATCTACACGGAAACCGTGAGCCAGCTGCAAACCCCGCAGGGCGTCATGTCCGTCGGGACCCTGGCCCTCGCTTGGAACCCCGACACCGATCAACTCGTCGTGCACAAACTCCACATCCTGCGCGGAGCGGAAGTCATCGACGTCCTCGCCAAACAGGGTTTCACGGTGCTTCGGCGGGAAAACAACCTCGAGGCCGCCCAACTGGACGGCGTCCTGACAGCGGCGATCCAGCCGGAGGATCTGAGGGTCGGCGACAGGCTTGATCTGGCCTGGACAGTAACAACTAAGGATCCGGCGCTGGCCGGCCGGGCCGAAGCGACGCTGGGCGCACCCAACGTCCCGATCGGCGATCTGCTCCTGCACGCCACGGCCGAACCTCACGTCGAACTGCGCTGGCGCGGCACGGAAGACCTGGCCAAAGCCAAGTTCACCGCGGGTTCGGCGGGGCGCGAACTGGGTATCGAGATCAAGGACGCCGCGCCGCTCGATGTCCCGGTCGACGCGCCCATCCGGTATCGGCTGGGCCGGCGGATTGAACTCAGTGAATTCGGTTCATGGGCGGAGATCTCCGCCCTGATGGCGCCGCTCTACGCCAAGGCCGCGTTGCTCGCCCCGACCTCGCCGCTTAAGGCCGAGGCGGCCAAGATACGCGCTGAAGACAAGGATCCCAAGGACCAGGCAGCCGCCGCGCTACGCCTGGTGCAGGACCAGGTCCGATACCTTGCCTTGACTATGAACGACGGCGGCCTGGTGCCGGCGGACGCCGACCTCACCTGGTCGCGCCGGTTCGGAGATTGCAAGGGCAAGACCGTCTTGCTCATCGCGTTGCTCCACGAACTGGGCGTCACCGCGCAGCCGGCCCTGGTCAATACGCAAATCGGCGACGGCCTCGACGCTCGCCTCCCCTCGATGCAGAGCTTCGACCATGTCCTGGTGCTGGCGACGATTGCGGGGCGCGCCTACTGGCTGGATGGCGCGCGCGTCGGCGATTGGAGCCTTGATAGTCTCGCCGTGCCGGCCTTTTCGTGGGCGCTGCCGGTGCAGAATTCAGGCGCCCGCTTGACGCGCATGGATGTCGCGCCGCTGGACAAGCCTGACAATCTCCAATCCCTGACCCTCGACGCCAGCGCCGGCCTGGACGCCCCCGCCAAGGCTCACGCGGAACAGGTGCTGCGAGGCGATGGAGCGATCTCCCTCAACATCCAGCTCAGCAATCTATCTCCAGCCCAGACCGAGACGGTTCTCAAGACCGCCTGGAAGAAAACCTACGATTTCATTGAGCCGAAGTCGGTTTCAGCGAGCTTCGACGCCCAGACCGGAGAGGAGCGGCTGCTGATGGACGGCTCCGCCGCGATGGCCTGGGACACCCTGTCCGACGGTTATACCCGCCGCTATCTGACGGACGGCTATCAGATGGGGTGGAAACCAGACTGGAAACGAGCGCCCGGCCCCTACGCGCAGCTGCCCGTCTTGGTGCCTCACCCTTCTTTCGCCGAGGCCAAGGAGACGATCGTGCTGCCGCGCAAAGGCGAAGGATTCACAGTGGACGGCGACGACGTCGACAAGCAGGTCGGCGTCTGGGTGCTACAGCGCAAAAGCGCGATCAAGGATGGCGTATTCACCATGGATGCGACAGGCCGCAGTTTGTCGGCCGAGATCGCCGCGAGCGACATCGCCACGGTGACCAAGGCCATGACCGACCTCACCACGAAGCAGGTCCATGTCCGGGCGCCCGCGGACTTCACCCCGACGCCCCAGGATCTGGACGAACTAGCCAGCAGAACACCCTCGGACGCGGATGCCTACGTAGATCGCGGCATGATCTTCCTGCACAACAGCAGACCAAAACTCGCCAGCGCCGATTTTCAGCGCGCCGTGACGCTGGACCCTCAGTCTACGATCGCAGAGGCGGACCTGGCGCTCGCGGAGATGGACACCGGCGACCTAGCAAAGGCGCGCGCCGACCTGAACAAGGCCGCGACGATGAAGGGTCACCAGGACGCCGTGTTCCAGGGCTACGGCGTGCTAGCCATGAGACAAGGAGCCTATCTCGAAGCCGTCGCGGCGTTCAGCCGAGCGGTGGAGGTTCGGTCGAGCGATCTCTATTCCTTGCGCCAGCGGGCATTCGCCTACACGCACCTGCTGAAGGTCGACAAAGCCCTTGATGACACGGCCGAGCTGCTGCGTCAGAACCCCGGCGATGTTTCGGTCCACAATATGCGGATCTCATTCTTTTTCCTCATCGGCGAGAAAGATAAGGCGCTGGCGGAAGCCGACGCGGAAGTCGCCGACGATCCGAACAACGCCTCTGCCCATACCGTCCGAGCCGACGCGCTCGCGCGGATGGGGCGACGCGCCGAAGCCAATGCGGAATGGGACAAATCCCTGAAGATCGCGCCCAGCGCCGACGCCTACCTCAATCGGGCGGACAATCGCGAGCAGACGGACTATGCCGGCGTCATCGACGATCTAACCGCGGCCCTGGCCTTCCGTCCGGACGACACCCGCACGCAGCGTTGGCGAGCCACCGTCGAGTCTGAGATGGGCGCCCATGACAAGGCGCTGCAGCATATCGACGATGTGATCAAACAAGAGCCTTCCGATGTCGATGTCAGGCTGGATCGCGCCCAGATCCTGGTCCGGTCCGGGCGCCTGAAGGAGGCCGCGGCGGAGTTCATATGGGCCCGGGCCAAGTCAGCGGACGACGCCCAGGCCCTCAACGCGTTGTGCTGGGCGCAGGCGACCGTCAATGTCACGCTCAAGGACGCCCTGGCCGATTGTGACGCCTCGCTGAAGCTGGCCCCGAAACTAGCCCAAACCCTCGATTCGCGCGCATTCGTGCTGCTGAGGCTCGGGCGATACCAGGAGTCCATCGCGTCCTACTCGCTGGCCCTCGCGTCGGATCCCGCCGAGGCCATGTCGCTCTATGGGCGAGGGATCGCGAAACTGCGGGACGGCGACGCCAACGGCGGGCAGGCGGATATGGCCCAGGCGCGCGCCATCGGCTTCAAGGTCGAGGGCGCCTACCAGTCCTATGGGGTGCATCCCTGAGCGAACGATGCTCCAGGCCTCAAGTTCGCTAACCCGCCCCCGGTGTAAACCGGGCGACTAGATCGTGGGCGTCGCCGGGGAAGGTCTGGCGCACGAAGGTGATCCCTTGGCCGACGCGCCAAGTCCAGCGGCGGACGCTGAGGCAGGCGTCGGCGGTCTTGATCCCCAGCAGCCGGGCGGTCGCGGCGTCGGGATTGACCGCGCCGATCCGATGTTCGGCCTCGGTCCAGGCGACGTGTTTCAGCAGCCAGGCGCCAGGCGGGGTCTCGGCGAAATCGACCTCGGCCGCCTCGGGCGCGGCGGCTAGGCTGACGATGCGATGCTCGACCGCGAAGGGCTGGCCGTCGGCCAGGTGTCGGCAATGCAGGTCGAGCACCTTGCCCGCCACGCCCAGCGCCGCTTCGTCGGGGTCACGCGCGTCGATCGCGCGGACGCGGCGGCTCAGCAGATCATAGCCGTAGGCCTGGCCGCGCCGGGTGATCTCGGCCTGGATGTCGGGGATTTCAAGCACCGCCGACTGCACATGCGGGCGCGCCACGAAGGAGCCGGCGCGGCGGCGGCGCTCGATCAAGCCCGCCACAACCAGGGCCGAGACCGCCTTGTTCACCGTCGCCCGCGCGCAGCCGTATTGGGCGGTCAGTTCGTGCTCGAAGGGGATGCGAAAGCCGGGCGGCCAGGCGCCGGAGCGGATCTTGGCCTCCAGGTCCAGGCCGATGCGCTGGTGCAGCGGGCGCTCGTCCGCGGCGGCCTGGACGCTCACGCCGACAGCACCTTGGTCAGGGTCCGGCGATAGCGCTGGGCGATCGCGTCCTTGCCCACGTGCCGACCCGCCTCGACCACCTTGCGCCCGCCGCGCCAGACGCTTTCGACCGCCCCGCCGCGCGCGGCGAAGATCCAGCCGTCCAGCAGGGCATCGCCGCTTCGGCCGGCCAGGGAGGGATGATCCGCGTCCAGCGCCACGATGTCCGCCGCCGCGCCCGCCGCCAGGCCCGCGGGCCCTTGCCCAAGCGCCGCCGCGCCGCCAGCCGCGGCGCCGGCATAGAGGGCAGCGCCGCTCGATGGCCGCTCGGCCGCAACCAGCACGTTGCGCGCCCGCAGCGTCAGGCGCTGGCCGTATTCTAGCAGCCTGAGTTCCTCGGCCGCGTCGATCAGCACGTTGGAATCGCTGCCGATCCCGAAGCGCCCGCCCTCGTCGAAGAACCGCGCGGCGGGAAAGACGCCGTCGCCCAGATTGGCTTCGGTGATGGGGCAAAGGCCCACGGTCGCGCCGCTGACCGCCAGACGGACGGTTTCGGTTTCGGTCATGTGGGTCGCATGCACCAGGCACCACCGCCCGTCGACATCGGCATGATCCAGCAGCCAATCGACCGGGCGTCGGCCTGACCAGGCGAGGCAGTCATGCACCTCGCGCATCTGCTCGGCGATGTGGATGTGGATCGGGCCGCCCTCGGCCAGCGGCGTAATCCGCGCCAGTTGCTCGGGCGTCGTAGCGCGCAGGCTGTGCGGCGCGACGCCCAGATTGGCGTCCTGCGACCGGTTCAAATGACCCCGGCAGGCCTCGACCAGGCGCGCGAAGCTGTCCGGGTCGTTCAGGAAGCGGCGCTGCGCGGGGTTCGCCGGCGCGCCGCCGAAGCCGCCCTGGGCGTAGAACACCGGGAGCAGGGTCAGGCCGACGCCGGTCGCCTCCGCCGCCGCCACGATACGGCCGGCCATCTCGGCCGGGTCGGCATAGGCGCGCCCGTCGGCGTCATGGTGCAGGTAGTGGAACTCGCCCACGCGGGTGAAGCCGGCCTCCAGCATCTCGGCATAGGCCAGGGCGGCGATCGCCTCGACATCGTCCGGGTTCAGATGATCGAGGAAGCGGTACATCACCTCGCGCCAGGTCCAGAAACTGTCGTCGGCTGGCCCGCGGGTCTCCGCCAGCCCCGCCATGCCGCGCTGGAAGGCGTGGCTGTGCAGGTTGGGAAGGCCTGGCAGCGCCGCGGCGCCCCGTTCGTCGCCCGGTTGCGGCGGAACGCCGACCTCGACGCGGACGATGCGTCCATCGGCGTGTTCGATGCGCACGTCGTCCGCCCAACCGGCCGGCAGCAACGCTGTCTGGAACCAGAGGGCTTTCATGTAGCGGCCTCGCCCGGTGATCTGTTCATTCGATTCGAACTCCACGCGGTGGCCTTGAGCGAGCCTCTCCCCCTCGATGGGGGAGAGGTTGGAGAGGGGGTGCATCCACAGTTGGCGAAGAAGAAATCTCGTCAGACGCCTTACGCGTTCTTCGCCCCATCCTCGGCGTGCTCACCCCCAACCTTGCCCTTCCCCCATCGAGGGGGAAGGGTTCCAGTAAGGATCACCTTTTGCGCATTCGTACATTATGTCTAGACATATTTGTTCAATTGGACAAGCATGCCGGCCTCGTGACGAGAGGAGTGGGGATGCGCTGCGATCGGATCTGGCGAAATGCGCGCCTGGCGACGCTGGCGTCCGGCCGACCCGGCCTGGGCGAGGTCCTGGACGGGGTCGTGGCCAGCCTGGGCGGCCGGATCGCCTATGCCGGACCTGCCGCCGAGGCGCCCGACCTGGATGCGTCGGACCAGATCGATTGCGAGGGTCGCTGGATCACGCCCGGCCTAATCGACTGCCACACCCATTTGGTGTTTGGCGGCGACCGCGCGGCGGAGTTCGAACAGCGGCTGGCCGGCGCCTCGTACGAGGAAATCGCCCGCGCCGGCGGCGGCATCGTCTCGACCATGATCGCGACCCGGGCCGCCAGCGAGGAAGCGCTGGTCGCCGCCGCCCTGCCCCGGCTGGACGCCCTGATCGCCGAGGGCGCGACCACGGTCGAGGTCAAGTCCGGCTATGGCCTGTCGCTGGAGGCCGAGGCCAAACAGTTGCGCGCCGCCCGCGCCCTGGGCCGCCGGCGCGCCGTGACTGTCAAGACCACCTTTCTGGGCGCCCACGCCCTGCCGCCGGAGTTCGCCGGCGACGCGGACGGCTATATCGACCTGGTCTGCCGCGAGATGATCCCGGCCATCGCCGCCGAGGGCTTGGCCGACGCGGTGGACGCGTTCTGCGAGGGTATCGGCTTTTCGGGCGCCCAGACCCGGCGGGTGTTCGAGGCCGCCCGCGCCCACGGCCTGCCGGTCAAGCTGCACGCGGAGCAGCTTTCGAACCTGCATGGCGCGGCCTTGGCGGCCGAGTTCGGGGCCCTGTCCGCCGATCATCTGGAATATCTGGACGAGGCGGGCGTCGCTGCCATGGCCAGGGCCGGAACCGTGGCGACCCTCTTGCCCGGCGCCTTCTATTTCGTGCGGGAGACCAAGCTGCCGCCGATCGATGCGCTGCGCCGGCATGGCGTGCCGATCGCCCTGGCCACCGATTGCAATCCGGGCACCGCGCCGCTGACCTCGCTGCTCCTGACCATGAACATGGCCGCGACGCTGTTTCGGATGACGGTGGACGAGTGCCTCGCCGGCGTGACCCGCGAGGCGGCGCTGGCGCTGGGCCTGTCGGCGGAGACCGGCACGCTCGAAGCCGGGAAACGCTGCGACCTGGCGATCTGGGACGTCGAACGGCCGGCGGAGCTGGTCTACCGCATGGGCTTCAATCCTCTCCACGCCCGGGTCTGGGGCGGCCGATGAGCGTTGTCCCGATCGAAGCGGTGGACGACTTCGCCCGCGATGGCGCGGTCTGCCTTCGCGGCGTGCTGGACGCCGACATGATCGAACTGCTGCGCGCGGGGATCGACGCCAACATCACCGCGCCCAGTCCGCGCGCCAAGATCGCCAGCCGCCCGGATGACCCGGGCCGCTTCATCGAGGACTTCTGCAACTGGCGAGACAACGGCGCCTATCGCCGGGTGATCTTCGAGTCGGGCCTGGGCGAGATCGCCGCAGCGTTGATGGAAAGCGCCACCGCACGGCTCTATCACGACCATATGCTGACCAAGGAGGCGGGCACCGCGCAGCCGACGCCGTGGCATCAGGACCAGCCCTATTACAATGTCGAGGGGCGCCTGAGCGTCAGCTTCTGGATCCCGGTCGATCCGATCAGCCAGGCCGCGACGCTGAACTTCGTGGCCGGCTCGCACCGGGGACCGTGGCTGATGCCGCGCAGCTTCATGGACGCCCAGGCCAGGTGGTTTCCGGAAGGAAGCCTGGCCGATCTGCCGGATATCGAGGCCGACCGGAACGCCTGGCCGATCGTCGGCTGGGCGCTGGAGCCGGGCGACGTGGTCTGTTTCCACATGCTGACCCTGCATTCCTCGGGCGGGACGGATCGGCGCCGGCGGGTGTTTTCGGTGCGGTTCCTAGGCGACGACATCACTCACGCGCCGCGCGCCTGGCCGACCTCGCCGGAGTTTCCCGGGCTGGAGGCCGAACTGCCGACCGGCGCGCCGATGGACCATCCCCTGTTTCCCATCGTGTGGCCCAAGCGGCCATTGGAGCCCGCCATATGAACGAGATCGTCCTGCATCCCGGCGCGGTCTCGTTGGCCGAATGGCGGGCGGTCTATCGTGGCGCGGGCGTCAAGCTTGACCCCGCCTCCGCGCCCAAGATCGCCGAAAGCGCCGCCGCCGTGGAGCGGATCCTGGCGCGGGGCGAGCCGATCTACGGGATCAATACCGGCTTCGGCAAACTGGCCAGCGTGCGGATCGAAGCGGAGGATCTGGACCGGCTGCAGCGCAATATCGTGCTGTCTCACGCCGCCGGCGTCGGAGAGCCCATGCCGGTTCCCATCGCCCGGCTGATGATGGCGCTGAAGCTGGCCAGCCTGGCCCAGGGCGCCTCGGGGGTGCGGCCCGCGACGGTGGCGCTGATCCAGGCCCTGCTGGACCAGGGCCTGACGCCGGTCATCCCGGCCCAAGGCTCGGTCGGCGCCTCGGGCGACCTGGCGCCCCTGTCGCACATGGCCGCGGCCATGATCGGGGTGGGCGAGATCTTCGTGGGCGAGGCGCGACTGCCAGCCGCCCAGGCGCTGGCCGAGGCGGGCCTGCGGCCGCTGACGCTGGGCCCCAAGGAAGGCCTGGCCCTGCTGAACGGCACGCAATTCTCGACCGCCAACGCCCTGGCCGGCCTGTTCGAGGCCGAGGTGCTGTTCCAGTCCGCCCTGGTCACCGGCGCGCTCGCGACCGAGGCGGCCAAGGGGTCCGACACCCCCTTCGATCGTCGCATCCACGTGCTGCGCCGCCATGCCGGCCAGATCGAGACCGCGGATGCGCTAAGGGCTTTGATGGCCGGCTCGGCGATCCGCGACTCCCACCGGATCGGCGACGAGCGGGTGCAGGACCCTTACTGTTTGCGCTGCCAGCCCCAGGTGATGGGCGCGGCGCTGGACGTGCTGCGCCAGGCCGCGAACACGCTGGCGGTCGAAGCCAACGGCGTGACCGACAACCCACTGATCTTTGCCGAGAATGACGAAGCCCTGTCCGGCGGCAATTTCCACGCCGAGCCGGTGGCCTTCGCCGCCGACATGATCGCCATCGCCGTCTGCGAGATCGGCTCGCTAGCCGAGCGGCGGGTGGCCATGCTGGTCGACCCGGCCTTGTCCGGCCTGCCGGCCTTCCTGACCCCGCATCCGGGGCTCAATTCCGGCTTCATGATCCCCCAGGTGACGGCCGCGGCCCTGGTGTCGGAGAACAAGCAGCGGGCCTATCCGGCCAGCGTGGACTCGATCCCCACCTCGGCCAACCAGGAGGATCACGTCTCGATGGCGGCGCATGGCGCGCGGCGGCTGATGGGGATGGTGGAGAACGGTTTCGGCGTCATCGGGATCGAGCTTTTGGCCGCGGCGCAAGGCTGCGATTTCCACGCGCCGTTGAGTTCGAGCGGCGCTCTGGAAGCGGCGCGGGCGCTGCTGCGGAGCAAGGTCCCGCACCTGGAGGACGACCGGCACATGCACCCGGACATGGCGGCGGCGATCGGGCTGGTGCGGTCGGGGGCGGTGGTGGAGGCGGCGCGGGTGGTGGCGTTGCCAGGGGTTTGCAGGTGATGGGGCCGTCAACAGACCGCTGCTCCCCCGTTGGGGGAGCTGGCGCGAAGCGACTGAGGGGGCCTTCACCGCTGCTGCGACCTCTCCGGCAAGACCCCCTCCACCGCTTCGCGGTCCCCCTCCCCCAACGGGGGAGGAACCCTTGACCGCCGCCCCTACCCCCTGGCTGACCCTCCGCCGCGGCTCCGCCCCGCTGATCGTCAGCTTCCCCCACACCGGAACCGACATCCCACCTGACATCGAACCCCGCCTGGCATCGCCCTGGCTGGCGCGCAAGGATGCGGACTGGTGGGTCGACCTTTTGTACGACTTCGCCGCGGGCCTTGGCGCGACGATCATCCGCACGGCGATTTCGCGCACGGTGATCGACGTCAATCGCGACCCGTCGGGCGCCTCGCTCTATCCAGGCCAGGCGACCACCGAGCTTTGTCCGACCACAACCTTCGACGGCGAACCGCTCTATCGGCAGGGCGCGGCGCCGGACGCCGATGAGATCGCCCGGCGGCGCGGCCTCTATTTCGATCCCTATCACGCCGCCCTGACCGCCGAGATCAAGCGCCTGCGCGCCATCCACGGCCGCGTCGTGCTCTATGAGGCGCATTCGATCCGTTCGCTGGTTCCGCGCCTGTTCGACGGGCCGCTGCCGAACTTCAATATCGGCACCAATAGCAGTGCGAGCTGCGACGCCGCCTTGACCACTGGCGTCGAAGCCTGCTGCGACGCCAGCGCCTTCAGCCGCGTGACCAACGGACGCTTCAAGGGCGGCTACACAACCCGCCAATACGGACGGCCGAGCGACGGCGTCCACGCCATCCAGATGGAGCTGGCCTGCCGGGGCTATATGGACGACCCGGCCGGACCGGTCGCCCCCGACAATTGGCCCGCGCCCTACGACCCTCCCCGCGCCGAGCCCATGCGCGAGGCCCTGACCGCCATCCTGCAAGCCTGCCTCACCTTTGCCGAGAGCACCCGATGACCCGCATCGATAAAACCCGCACGATCCGCAGCCCGCGCGGCTCCGAACGTTCGGCCAAGAGCTGGCTGACCGAGGCCCCACTCCGTATGCTGATGAACAACCTGGACCCCGACGTCGCCGAACGCCCGGAGGAGCTCGTGGTCTATGGCGGCATCGGCCGCGCGGCGCGGGACTGGGAAAGCTTCGACGCCATCGTCGAGACCCTGCGCCGGCTGGAGGACGACCAGACCCTGCTGGTCCAGTCTGGCAAGCCCGTCGGCGTCTTCCGCACCCACGCCGACGCGCCCCGCGTGCTGATCGCCAACTCCAACCTGGTCCCGCGCTGGGCCACCTGGGAACATTTCAACGAACTGGATCGAAAGGGCCTGGCCATGTACGGCCAGATGACCGCCGGATCGTGGATCTATATCGGCGCCCAGGGCATCGTTCAGGGCACGTACGAAACCTTCGTCGAGATGGGCCGCCAGCACTATGGCGGCGACCTGGCCGGTCGCTGGCTGCTGACCGCTGGATTGGGCGGGATGGGCGGGGCTCAGCCGCTAGCGGCGGTGATGGCCGGCGCATCCTGCCTGGCGATCGAGTGCCAGGCTTCGCGGATCGAGATGCGGCTGCGCACCGGCTATCTGGACCAGCGCGCCGAGACCGTGGATGAGGCTTTGGCGATCATCGAGCGATCCTGCGCGGCAAAGACGCCGGTCTCGGTCGGCCTGCTGGGCAATGCCGCCGAGCTGCTGCCGGAGTTGTTCGCGCGCGGGGTGCGGCCGGATTTGTTGACGGACCAGACCTCCGCTCACGATCCCGTCAACGGCTATCTGCCCAAGGGTTGGAGCCTGGAGCGGTGGTTCGGCGCCCGCGACCAGGACCCGGCGGGCGTGGCCGAGGCGGCCAAGGCCTCGATGGCAGAACACGTGCGCGCCATGCTGGACTTCCAGGCGGCCGGCGTGCCGACGGTCGACTACGGCAACAATATCCGCCAGATGGCCAAGGAGGCCGGGGTCGAGCGCGCCTTCGATTTTCCGGGTTTCGTGCCGGCCTATATCCGGCCGCTGTTTTGCCGAGGCGTCGGGCCGTTCCGCTGGGCGGCGCTGTCGGGCGATCCGGAGGACATCTACAGGACCGACGCCAAGGTCAAGGAACTGACGCCGGGCAATCATCACCTGCACCACTGGCTGGACATGGCGCGCGAGAAAATCCAATTCCAGGGCCTGCCGGCGCGGATCTGCTGGGTGGGGCTGGGCGACCGGCATCGGCTGGGCCTGGCGTTCAACGACATGGTGGCCTCGGGCGAGCTGAAGGCGCCGATCGTGATCGGCCGCGACCATCTGGATTCCGGCTCGGTCGCCTCGCCCAACCGCGAGACCGAGGCGATGCGCGACGGCTCGGACGCGGTGTCCGACTGGCCGCTGCTGAACGCACTGCTGAACTGCGCGTCCGGGGCCACCTGGGTCTCAATCCACCACGGTGGCGGGGTCGGCATGGGCTTTTCCCAGCACGCCGGCATGGTGATCGTCGCCGATGGGACAGAAGCGGCGGCGCGGCGGCTGGAGCGGGTCTTGTGGAACGATCCGGCCACAGGGGTGATGCGCCACGCCGATGCGGGGTATGAGATCGCGCTGGATTGCGCGCGGGAGAAGGGGCTGGATTTGCCTGGGATGCTGGGGTGAGCACGCTGGCGTTTAGCTCCTCCCCCGAAGGGGGAGGGGGACCACGCGCAGCGTGGTGGAGGGGGACTTGCCGGAGAGGTCTCAGCCGCCGCAAGTCCCCCACAGTCGCTTCGCGACAGCTCCCCCAACGGGGGAGCAGCGTGCCGCGGATGCACGCATGAGTCCTCCTCAAATCCTCCGCGCCGCCGACCGCGCCGCCACGCCGTGGAAGAACGGCCTGGGCGTGACGCGGGAGATCGCGGTTCATCCAGCGGGCGCGGACCTGGACAGTTTCGACTGGCGGATCAGCATGGCCACGGTCGACGCGGGCGGGCCGTTCTCCAACTTTTCCAAGGTCGATCGGATATTGGCGGTGCTGGACGGCCGCCTTGTGCTGAGGATCGATGGACACGCGCCGGCCGAGCTTGATCCGGACACAGCGCCGCTGGCCTTTCCCGGCGATATTCCCGTCGAGGCTGATCTACTGGCCGGGCCGGTCACGGACCTCAACGTGATGACCCGTCGCCGGCGGGTCCGCGCCTCGCTGGAGCGGTTGCTGATCGTTGCGCCGGTCGAGCTGGCCGTTTCGCAAACCACGATCATCCTGGCGCGGACGCCGGACGTCTGTCTCTTTCATCGCGAACGCCGGATCAGGCTGGACCGCGACGATGCCGCCTTGTTCGACGGGGACGAGCGCGCGTCCATCCGCCTCGAGTCGGACCAGCCAGCGACCCTATTCGTCATTCGCCTGACAAGGGCTTAAAGCCCCCGCCTCGACCACGGCCCTCGCCTTCTGTAGACATGACGGCGTTATGGATTTTCGCTGAGCCGTTGGCCGAGGGGGCGTATTGGCATTGGGGGGGCCGCACTTTCAGGCCGGCGAGGAGACGCTGTGGGCGGTCGTCATCGGCGCGGTCCTGGCCACCGTCGGCGGGTTCGTGGCGACCCAGCTGGAAGCGGTCATGCGCCGGCGCGAGCGCGAGCGCAGCGCGGCGCTGCTGTTCGGCGAGATCCTGGCGGTGCTGGAGCTGATCACCACCATGGCCAATGAAGCGCGTGGTCGCGGCGAGCCGTATGGAACCTTTACCATGCGACTACTGCGCGCTGTGCAGCGCGAGATCGAGACCTATGATCGAAACCGCGAGGCCCTGTACGATCTCCGCGACGCCAAGCTGCGCGGCCAGATCCACGCGCTGATGGTGCGGGTCACCCTTTCGTTGGAGGGCGTCGCGGACACCACCGCGCAGATCGCCCAGGCCGAGGCCGCCGCCAACGCCCTTAGCGCCAATCATCCCGCGCGTCCCGAAGCCATGGCGCGGCTCGAGGCCCTGTTCGAGATCCGCGAGACCGCCTTCGACTTCTGCGTGGAAACCGTCGGCAAGGTGGCGCCAATCGTTACGATGCTGCGACCGCTAGCGAAACAGGATTTCGGGGTCTACGCGTCGGTGGTGCGCGGCTAGATCGCTTTGGCGCCCCGCTGTCGCGTGCGAGTCGGGAAAGTGGCGGGTCGCTGACGTGGCGTTCGGGGCCGCCGGCTCGTAGATCGTCGTTGGAAGACCGAAGGGGCGTCCATGCTGATCCAGAAACTCAGGCTCCAGCGGGGTTGGTCCCAGGAGCAACTGGCGGAACTGAGCGGGCTTAGCACGCGCACCATTCAGCGCCTCGAACGCGGACAAAGCGCCAGCGCGGAATCGCTGAAAGCCCTCGCCTCGGTCTTCGAAGTCGATTTTTCCACTTTGAAGGAGCCCGAAATGAACGCGCCGTCAGACTTGAACCCGTCGGCCCCGAACATGGCCGCCCCCAACATGCCGGCGGACGAAGCCCTCGCCCTGGCGCACGTCCGTAAGATCAAGGCCTTCTACATGCACCTGGCGCAGTACGTGATCATCGTCGGCGCCCTGGCGATCCTGAACCTCGTCACTTCGCCCTCGTACCTTTGGGTCGGCTGGGTCGCCGCCGGCTGGGGCCTGGGCGTGCTGATCCACGGCCTGCGCGTTTTCGACAAGGTGCCGTTCCTGAACGGCGACTGGGAAAAGCGGGAGGTTGAGAAGTATCTGGGGCGGGAGCTTTAGTCTCCCCTACAACCCCAGCGACTTCGCCACCGCCGCGTACGTAATCTCCCCGCCGCGGATGTTCAGGCCGCGCGCGAACCCCGGGTCGTTGGCGAAGGCGCCGTCGACGCCGCGGTCCGCCAGGGACATCACATAGGGGGCGGTCGCGGCGCCCAGGGCGTAGGTCGAGGTGTAGGGCGCCGCGCCCGGCATGTTGGCGACGCAGTAGTGGATGATGCCGTCGACCTCGTAGGTCGGCTCGGCGTGGGTGGTCGGATGGCTGGTCTCGAAGCAGCCGCCCTGGTCGATGGCCACGTCGACCAGCACCGAACCCTTCTTCATACGGCCGAGATCCGCCCGGCTGACCAGCTTGGGCGCCGCCGCCCCCGGCAGCAGCACGCAGCCGATGACCAGGTCCGCCGCGGCCACGGCCTCGGCCACGTCGTGCGGGGTCGAAAAGGCGGTCTTCAGCCGGCCGACGAACAGGCCGTCCAGCTCCTCCAGCCGGGCGGCGGAGATGTCGAACAGGGTCACGTCGGCGCGCATGCCGATGGCGATCTCGGCCGCGTGCCGGCCCGAAACGCCGCCGCCCAGGATCACCACCTTGGCCGGGGGCACGCCGGGCACGCCGCCCAGCAGCATGCCGCGTCCGCCGGCCGGCTTCAGCATGGCCGCGGCGCCGACCTGAGTCGCCATCCGCCCGGCCACCTGACTCATCGGCGCCAGCAGCGGCAGTCCGCCCTTGGCGTCGGTGATGGTCTCATAGGCGATGGCGGTGCAGCCGGACTGCATCAGGCCCAGGGTCTGCTCCTTGTCGGCGGCCAGGTGCAGGTAGGTGAAGAGGATGTGGTCGGGGCGCAGGCGGGCGATCTCGACGGCCAGGGGTTCCTTGACCTTGACGATCATGTCGGCGCCGGCGAACACGGCATCGGCGCCGGGGGCGATGCTCGCGCCGGCCGTTTGGTAGTCCCCGTCCGACAGGCCGACGCCCGCGCCAGCGCCGGTCTCGACTGCGACGGTGTGGCCGGCGTTGACCAGCGAGCGAACCACGCCCGGCGTCAGGCCGACGCGGAATTCCAGGGTCTTGATCTCTTTCGGAACGCCGACGCGCATGGGAATGACCTCGAGGAAGGGCGCCAAGGGTTCGGCGCCGGGGATGGGACAGGCGGCGATCGTCGCCTCATGCGCGGCTTCAACCCGATGTGGAGCGCGCCGTCAATCACCTCGATAAAGCTAATCCGTGATCACAGATTGAGTCGATCGGCCGCCGGTGCGTGCTTCGACACGGCCGCGAGACGGCCTACTCAGCATGACGATCATGTTGCGGCTTTCAACCATTCGTCATTCTGAATAGCAGTTCTGAGCTTGCGAAGGGCTGCGTGTCGAAGAACGCACCACCCCGCGCTTGACAGCGCTCGCGCTTATCCCGGAAAGTGATCACAGATTGTCGACCGACGACGCTTTTGCTTCCAGCAAGGCGCGCGGACCTGCAAAATACCCTGTCCGCCTCCATCCACGTCGTCGTTAGGTCACCGATTGCCCACCGCTTCGCCCTTCATCGCCGATCCCGACGAAGCCCGCCGGTTCCTGGACGCCCATCCGGAGGTGCAGTTCTTCGAGGTGATCTTCACCGCGCTATCCGGGGTGCCCCGCGGCAAGCGCCTGCGCCGGCACGAGCTGATGGCGGTCTATGAGTACGGCCGTTTCCTGCCGGGCTCGATCCTGGTCTGTGATGTCACCGGCCAGGATTGCGAGGATACGGGCCTGGTCTGGGAGGATGGCGACGGCGACCGGCTGGCCAAGCCCGCGCCGGGCACACTGGTGCGCGCGCCGTGGCTGGGGGATGACGTGGCCCAGGTCCTCACCTCGCTCTACGAGCTGGACGGGACTCCCAACGATCTGGATCCTCGCCATGTTCTGCGGCGGGTGCTGGACCGTTTCGCCGCCGACGGCCTGACCCCGGTGGTGGCCTGCGAACTGGAATATTACCTGGTTGACCCAGCTCGAAGCGCCGACGGCGGGATCGAACTGGCGGCCTCGTCCAGCGGCGAGCGGCCCAAGCAGCACGGGGTCTACGGCCTGCGCGAACTGGAGGACTTCTCCGGCTTCCTGCGCGAGCTGTGGGCCGCCGCGGACGTCCAGGGCGTGCCGCTGGAGGGCGCGATCTCGGAATATGCGCCGGGCCAGCTGGAGCTGACGCTGAAGCATGGCCCCGACGCCCTGCGCGCCGCCGACGAGGCGGTGATGTACAAGCGGATCGCCAAGGGTGTCGCCCCGCGCCACGGCTGCGAGGCGACCTTCATGGCCAAGCCGTTCAGCGACCGCGCCGGCAGCGGCCTGCACCTGCACGTCAGCGTCAACGACAAGGATGGCAAGAACATCTTCGCCAGTGAGGACCCGGTCGGGGCGCCGCCGCTGCGTCACGCCGTGGGCGGGCTGAAGGCCACGCTGGCCGACGGGATGGCGATCTTCGCGCCGAACGCCAATTCCTACCGCCGCTTTCGGGCCAATTCCTATGCGCCGGTGGCGCCGACCTGGGGGGTGAACAATCGCACGGTCTCGCTACGCGTACCCGCGGGGCCGGCGAGCGGGCGGCATATCGAGCACCGGGTCGCCGGGGCCGACGCCAACCCCTATCTGGCGCTGGCCGCGCTGCTGGCCGGCGTCCATCACGGCCTGACCCGCAAGATCGATCCGGGTCCGCCGGTGGAGGGCGACGGCTATGCCGCCGCGGCCAAATCCAACCTGCGCCTGCCGGCCAACTGGTTCGCCGCCCTGGACGCGTTCGAAGCCTCCAGCGTCATGCGCGATTATCTGGGCGAGCGGTTCGCCTCCATGTTCGCCAAGGTCAAACGGACCGAGCAGGACCGGTTTTTCGAGCAGGTCCAGCCGCTGGACTATGACTGGTATTTGAAGAACGCGTGAGGGGGAGCGACATGGTCTCTCCGGTAAACGCGCGAACTTCGCTGCTCCCCCGTTGGGGGAGCTGGCGCGAAGCGACCGAGGGGGCTTTCGCACCCACGCGAACCATCCGGCAAGGCCCCCTCCACCGCCTTGCAGGCGGTCCCCCTCCCCCAGCGGGGGAGGAACCATGACTCGCGCCCGTCCCAAGACTTCGCGCCGCTCTCTCCTGGCCGGCCTCGGCGCGGCCGCGGCGGGGATCAGCTTTTCCGGACTGGAGGGCTGCGCGCCCAGGGCGCCGATCGGGCCCAATGGGGAAGAGCGGAAGCTCAACCTCTACAACTGGGACACTTACACAGGCAAAACCACCCTGGCCGATTTCAAGGCGGCGACGGGCGTCGCAGTGAACATGAGCCTGTTCTCCACCAATGACGAACTGTTCTCCAAGCTGAAAGCCGGCAATCCCGGCTTCGACGTCATCGTCCCGTCCAACGAATACGTCACCCGCATGCGCATCGCCGGCCTGATCCAGCCGCTGGACCTGGCCAAGATCCCCAACCGGGTAAACTTGCTGCCCAATTTCCAGAACCCCGAGTTCGACCCCGGGCGGCGCTGGTCCATGCCCTATACCTGGCTGTGTCTGGGCATCGGCTATCGCAAATCCAAAGTCGACGGCGTGCCGGACAGCTGGAAATGGCTGATGGATTCCGACCGCTACAAGGGCCGCATCGGGCTCTTCTCCGAAGCCGACGACCTGATCGAACTGGGCGCCAAATATATGGGGCATTCGGTCAACGCCATCCCGCTGGAGATGGTCGACCAGATCGCGCGGATGTACATCAAGCAGAAGCCGAACATCAAAATCTTCCACAATGACGAGGGCCAGGACCTGCTGCTGTCCGGCGATATTGACATCGTCATGGAATATAACGGCGACATCGCCCAGGTGATGACCGAGGATCCGGACCTGGACTTCGTGGTGCCGAAGGAAGGCTCGATCCTGAACTCGGACTGCCTGTGCATTCCCGCCGGCGCGCCCAGGCCCGACAACGCACACAAGTTCATCAACTTCATCCTCGACGCCAAGAACGGCGCGGAGATCTATCAGACCATCAAATACCCGACGCCCAACGCCGCGGCGCTGGCGCTGATGCCTGACAGCTATCGCGACAACAAGGCGATCTTCCCGCCGGCGCAGGTGATGGCGCGCTGCGAATACGCCCGCTTCGAAGGCCTCGCGCGCGCCCAGCTGTACGACGAAACCCTGACGCGGATTTTCGCGTCGTGAAGGCGACAAAAAAAACGTTTGCGGGCCGCCTCTCAAAGCCCTTCCCCCTCGAT